>JAANMU010000040.1_pt1 | contig 143524 bp, 124 predicted proteins | sample 7279701 | NCBI WGS metagenome assembly JAANMU01 (sample SAMN14094539, study PRJNA606508) | bioreactor metagenome | isolation source: A lab-scale SPAN reactor treating ammonium-rich wastewater day 57 | place: Ireland: Galway | collected 2017-03-13
GCCTTGACCATTGCCGCCGAACGCCTGGAGCCGACGGTCCGGCGCATCGGCGACATGCTCTTCGGCACGCGCGAGACAGGCATCTCGCCCGAGTTCGCCCGCGTGTTGCGGAGCCAAATTCTAGGGAAAGACCGCCGCTGGCTGGTGCTGGTCACGCCCACGTCCGAAAGCGCCGACGGCGACGCGACGGACAAAACGCCAGTGTTGCGCGTCCGCACGGGGCTTGCGATGCGGGACAACCCTTTTGTCGCCGCAACCATCAGCAATCGACGCCTCCCAACAGGCAAGCGAGGGGCGTCCGCCCCCTGATTGCGCCGCAGGTGGACGCGACTTCACCTTGTGACGCTCCGAGGTTGTGAATCTTTCCGTAGCGGCGAAACCGCAAGTGATATCGCTTGCGGTTTCGCCGCGCCCTACCAGGACAATGGAAGCCTGCCTCACGAGGAAGCGTCTCGTTCCTTGCGAGAATCACTCGCTCGGCAGTCTGTAAAACTCCGCGGCGTTGCGCCAGAACAGCTTTTGCTGGTCTGCTTCGGGCCAGTCGGCCACGATCGCTTGCAGGGCTTGCACCCACTGCGCGAGCGTGACCGCGAGCGTGCAAACGGGCCAGTCGCCGCCAAACAGCAAGCGATCGGGACCGAAGCAGTCGCGCGCATGGCGGACGACCGGCGCCAGTGTTTCCACCGACCACGGCTCATCGCGCACAGTCCAAATGAATCCCGACACCTTGCACGTCACGTTGGGACGCCGCGCGACCGCTTCCAGATCGCGACGCCATTGGGCTTGTGCGTCGGCCGGGGCGCGCACGTCGGCGTTGCCGCAATGGTCGAGGATGAAGCGGGTATCGGGGCAGGCGTCGGCCAACGCCGCGGCGTCATGTAGCTCTTCGCGGCGGATACAAACATCGAAGCTCAACCCGCGCTCGCTTAGGCGGCGCACGTCCTCCAGGAACGGCGGTTCAAGACAATGTCCTGGCGGAGATGCGGGTGTGTGCAGCACGCGGCGCAACCCGCGCACGGCGGGCAATTCCCGCAAGCGGTCAAGATAGTCGGAAAATCCCGCTTCACCGGGTTGGCCAGAGACCACCGCCGCGGTCATGGGGTTATCGGTGGCCGCGCACAACTCGGCGGCGAACTGGGCCTCGGCCCACTGCTGCTCGGCGGCCAGATCGACCTCCATGTAGACCGTCTGACGGATGTTCAGTCCCGCGGCCGCCGTCAGGTAGTCGCGCATCAGGAACGACCGCGCCAACCGCGGCTCGTCGGCCGTCCACGGCAAGCGAAAGCGGTCCAAGTCCCACAAGTGCTGGTGCGTGTCGATAATGCGCATGAGAGGACCTAGATCGGAGGAATCGCCCTCGATCTTGGCCTATCCAGCGCCAGGAAGCAAGCCGCTCGGGGCTAAGGAGAAGGGACGGAGTCCCGTGCTACGACAGGCAGTATCAGTACGTACCAGATTTCGCGGTGGTTATCCGCCGACGACTCCCGATGTGGCGCTTGCCGCTTGCGGTTTCGCCCTATCCGCGAGGTTCGGGAAAGACTTCCAGAACGAACTGGAACTACCGAGGATGCCTGCTCCACGTTTAAAGGCTCTGACAAAACCCATACTAACCCGACGCGCAAGCGAGGAAAACAAAGAGAAAGAGCCTCGCTTGCGCGTCGGGTTGGTGTTTTGCCAGAGCGTCTTAGGGTCGCAGACCCTGGAGCGCCTGTTCTTCTTTGTAAGCCTTTTGGGCGGCGGCCTCACGTTGGAGCTTGAATTCGGGGCCGGGGGCGAAGTACTGTACGTCGTCCGACATATAGTACGGGCTGGGGAGCGTCTGCCCGGCGACCGACACCTGGCAGCCGGTGTTCGCCGCCAGGATCGCGCTCAACCCCAATCCCCAGGCGAAGAGGGGCAGCCAGGTCGATTTCTTGGTGGCGTTCATCGTCCGCGTTCTCTCCTGAGAGGCGCCGCGCTTGCTTCCGGCGACACACACGGGGCCGGGAGTCTTTCGAGCTTTCGCCTGTCTTCCGCGTGCAAGGTGTCGCGTGGGGTGGAAAGTTTTTTGGGGGTCCATGAGCTTGCCAGGTGGCAAGAGCCATGATCCCCAAAGACTCCCGACCGCTGAGCGCTTCCTCGCGCCGCTTGTGGTGCAGGGCGAAATAATCATTACCATCCATATCGGCCGCGCATCCCGCCGTCTTTGATGGTTTCAGATAAAACGTTCGGTCGTGGGAAAAGGTGGTCCGGGAGGAAATAGAGCGGTAAGATGGAGAAGCTATTCGTTCAGCTCCGCTTGCGAGGGAGGGCGCCGTGAAGGCCACAGTTTGCGTCGGCAGTTCCCAGGTGCGCCGAAAGTCGAGGAGTCAAAGTAGGGTCGGTCAAGTCTTCGCGACCCGCCCGAACTTACGTTTGATCGATGGTGGGTCGCGAAGACTTGACCCACCCTACCGGATGCGAGGCGCGCGGTGGATGCGACTGATCCCTCTCTTGTTGCTGTTGCTTCTGCCGCAAGCCGCGCACGCCCAGCGCCAGTCGCGCGTCGTTCCGCGGGATGAGTATTATCTGGCCTTGGAGGGGCTGCACGCGGGCGGCGCCCGCGAGATGATTTCGGTCTTTCGGGACGTGGCCGGCGGCGGCGTGCGCAGCACCGAGGGCCGCTGGATCGACTCGATCTGTTACCACGCCCGGATTGGCGAGTGCTATTACCGCCTGGGAGAGTTGGGCCGGGCGCTGGATCAGTACAACTCGGCCGTGCGGCTGTACTTGGCGCATGCCGACTGGATGCTGCGGTTGCAACTTCCCAACCTGGAGCCGGACCCGACCAGCCCGGCCGCCGGCATCACCTGGGGCAAGCCCGGGCGGCCCTTTAACGTGGGACGCTTCCCCGATTCGATCCTGACCCAGCAAGGTCGCTTCGACAACGAGAACGTGATCCGCCAAGGCGGCGTGGTCGCGAACCCCGAGTTATACCCGGTGCGGGCGAACGAAATCGCGTATTGCACGGCGCTGGCGATTCGTCGCCGCCGCGAATTGATGGGCTCCACCTGTGCGCATGATCCGCTGACCGCCGCGCTGGTCGAGGCCGCGGCCCGCCGGCCCGCCCCGCCCAACAGTTGGGCGCAATCGTGGTGCAGCGTCTTGCTGGGGCTGGCGTATTCCTCGGCGGGACAGACGCAGCAAGCCGTAGGCGAACTGAACCGCGGAGCGCTGGCGGGCGGCACGTTCGATCATCCGTTGACCGCCACGGCGCTTTTGGAGATGGGCCGACTTTCCTTGGAACGCGGCCAGCACGCAGCGGCGGCCACGTTCTTTTACGAGGCCACCTTCCCGGCCGTCGCCTTCCAGCAGCCCGAGGTTGTGGAGGAAGCCTTTCGGCTTGGCTCCGACAACTTCCTGGCCACCACCCAGCAAGGCGTGTATCCGCCGTTGGCGCCGGCCCTGGAGTTTTGTCGCAGGAAGGATCTGTACCGCACTACCTATGCTTCGCTCCTGGTGGCGACGGCCGACAACTTGTCCGCGCGCGGCGACGCGGGCCGAGCCGCCCGAATGTTAAGCGACGCCCAGCAGGCCATGCGCCGCACCGATTTGTTGGCCACCGACATTGGCGCCCGTTACTACCACCAACTGGCCTTAGTGAATTACCAGCAGGCGAACCTGGCCGCGGGCGACACCGCACTGGCCGCGATGATCGCCTGGCAGCGGGGCGGCTCGAAGTGGCTCTTTCAGATCGGCCTGGCCGATGCGCTGTTCACCTCGGGCGCGGTCAGTCCGCGGGTGGCGGAAAACTTATTTATTGAACTGCTGCGCGAACCGACGGCCCAGGATTGGGCGCTCGACCTGCGCGAGACGCTCTCGGTCACGCTCACGCCGCACTTGCTCCCGTTGGAGCATTGGTTTGAAGTGACGCTGGCCCGCAAGGACCACGAGCGCGCCATCGAGATTACCGACCTGGTGCGCCGTCACCGGTTTTATAGCTCGTTGCCCATGGGCGGCCGGATGCTCACGCTGCGGTGGATTCTCGAATCGCCCGAGTCGATCCTGCCCGAAGCAGCGGTGTTGCAGCGGCAAGACCTGTTGCAACGCTACCCGCAATACGCCGAACTAAGCCGCCGCGCCCGCGCGCTCCGCGCGGAACTGGAGGCGCTCCCGCTGACGCCGGGCGACGAGGACAAAGCCGCGCAGGACAAGCAGAAAGAATTGCTGGCGCAATGGAACCAGGTGAGCGGCGCGCAAGAGGTCATGTTGCGCGGCATCGCCTTGCGCCGCGAGCCGACGGACTTCGTCTTTCCTCCGGTCAAGAAGCTTCAAGAGGTGCAGCAACGATTGACGGGCAAACAGGTGGTCTTCGCCTACTTCGCCACCACTCGCTACGTATTCGGCATGGCCATCTCGCGCGAGAAGTTCAATGGTTGGCAAATCGAAGCCCCGCGCGAAGTAACCAAGCAGGTGGTGGACCTGCTGCGCGAGATGGGCCATTACGAGGCGAATAAGGCGATTGATGGCAAAACGCTCGCCAGCGACACGTGGCGGCCGATCGCCCGAAACCTCTTTACGCTTCTCACCAACAACGCCCCGCAGGAGTTCTGGGACGCCTACGACGAGATCATCTTCGTCCCCGATAACGTCCTCTGGCATTTGCCCTTTGACGCCTTGCAGGTGGGAACCGAAGAAAACTCGCAATCGCTCCTGGCGGTCAAACGCGTGCGGTATGCGCCGACGATTTCGCTGGTGGTTCCCGATAACCGGCCGCGGCCGCGCGAAGGACGCAACGCTTTGGTGGCGGGCAAGCTCTATCCGCGGTGGCGTGACGAAGAGACGCGACTGGCGGCGGAAGAACTGTCGGGCGCGCTGCCCAAGGTAGAGACGATTGCCGACAAGCTGCCCGCGTCGTCGGGACTGTTCGCCAAGCTTTGCGACCGCCTGATTGTGGTGGACGACGTGGAGGATGAAGGGGGGCCATACGACTTCGCTCCGATGCAGGTCGATCGGGGCCGGCCAGGAACGACGCTGGCCCGTTACATGATGCTTCCTTGGGGAGCGCCCGACCAGGTAGCCATGCCGGGGTATCACACAGCCGCCGAGAACGGTCTGCGCAAGCCGAGCACGGGCGACGAGTTGTTTCTGACCGCCTGCGCGTTTTACGCCTCCGGCTCGCGCACGGTGCTCTTAAGCCGCTGGCGCACCGGCGGGCAGAGCAGCATCGACTTGATGCGCGAGTTCGTGCAGGAGTTGCCATACGCCCCCGCCTCGGCCGCCTGGCGGCGCAGCGTCGAGTTGCTGCGTTCCAGCGAACAAGACCCTGAGTTAGAGCCGCGCGTGGTGGGTGTGGATCGGGCCGCGCCGCTGGCGGCGGACCATCCGTTCTTCTGGGCGGGCTATCTCTTGCTCGACACCGGCGCCGAACCCGCGGCCCCCATCGCCGCCGCCCCGTAATGTAGGTCACTTGCGGGCGCGGGCTTTCTTAATGTGGCGCACTCGCGGAGCGATGGCGCCACATTGGTTTTCAATGCACGTCCTGCTCCGCAATCGGGTTCTCAATACGGTTGAGCGGCTCGGGGATGTTGCGGCCTTTGCCCACGTAAGCGGCGCCGCTGGGGGCGGCCCACTGCACGGCGTTGGCGATCACGCGGCGCACGTTGGCGTCGTGGTAGATCGGGTACGTCTCGTGACCGGGGCGAAAATAAACAATCTTGCCGGCCCCGCGGCGCCAGGTGCAGCCGCTGCGGAACACCTCGCCCCCCTCAAACCAACTGAGGAAGATCAGTTCGTCAGGCTGGGGAATGTCGAAATATTCGCCATACATCTCGGTATGTTGCAGCTCGAAGTATTCGCCTTGCAGCCCTGAGGTTATCGGGTGGCCGGGCGCCACGATCCACAGCCGCTCGCGCTCGCCCGCCTCGCGCCACCGCAGCATGCAGCTGGCGCCCATCATGCGTTGGAAGATTTTGGAGGCATGCGCCGAATGCAGCGCCACCAGCCCCATCCCTTGCAGGATCCGCTTCTGAACCCGCCGGACCACCTTGTTAGCCACCTTGTCATGCGCCGCGTGTCCCCACCAGATCAGCACGTCGGTTTCTTTCAGCGCCTCTTTCGTTAAACCATGTTCCGGCTCATCGAGCGTGGCGGTGCGCACCTGCACTCCGGTACCCAGGTGCTCCCGCAGCGCATCGGCCAAGACCGCGTGAATACCGTCGGGATAGATGTTTTTCACCACCTCGTTGGTCCGTTCATGGACGAATTCGTTCCAGACGGTTACACGTAGCGGAGTCGGCATGGCGGGCGGAGAGGTTAGAGGTCGGGAGTTTGGGGTAGGAGCCAAGGGGCAAGCGGCGAATCGCTACGCACTACCATAAACCCCCGTGTTGTGCAGCGCCAACAGCGGCGCCGTTGCAAGGTGGGGATGCCCGTCCTAAAATTCGCCCGAACCAATAACCCGCGTCCGCTCCCTGCTCCTTAAACCTCTAACCTCTACCCCCTGCTCTCATGTCCAGCGCAAATGTATTTCTGGCGGTCGATCTTGGCGCCTCCAGCGGGCGCGTTGTGGCGGGCTTATTAGACGAGGGCCGTGTGACGTTGGAGGACGTGCATCGCTTTTCCAATGGCGGCGTAGCGGTGGGTGAACGCTTGCAGTGGGACTTGCTGGGTCTGTGGACGAGCATCCAAGAGGGGCTGCGGGCTGCGGCGGTGCGCTATGGCGACCAGGTGGTGAGCGTGGGCGTCGATACCTGGGGCGTCGATTTCGGCCTCTTGGGCCGCGGCGACGAACTGCTGGGCAACCCCTACCACTACCGCGATCGGCGCACCGCCGGCATCTTCGCCAAGGCGTTCGCCCGGGCGCCGCGCGAGACGATCTTCGCCGAAACGGGTCTTCAGTTCATGGAGTTCAACACGCTCTTTCAGCTTCTGGCGATGAAGCTGGAGGACTCGCCGCTCCTGGACGTGGCCGAGACGTTCCTGATGATCCCCGACCTATTCCACTGGCTGCTGACCGGCGAGAAGGTCAACGAGTTCACCAACGTCAGCACCACCCAGTGCTACAACCCGCAAACCAAGACGTGGGCCAGGCCGCTGGTTTCCCAAATGGGTATTCCCACCTTGATTCTCGGCCAAATCGTGCAGCCGGGCACGAACCTGGGGCGAATGCGAAAGTCGGTGGCCGAGGCGACCGGTCTGGCGGGCGCAGAGGTAATACTTCCCGGTACGCATGACACCGCCAGCGCCGTTATGGCCGTGCCCGCCGCCAGTCGCGAAGGCGCCGCGCCCGACTGGTGCTACATCTCCAGCGGCACCTGGTCGCTGATGGGGGTTGAATCGCCCGAGCCGGTTATCAGCGATAAGTGCCGCCAGTTGAACTTCACCAACGAGGGCGGCGTGGGCGGAACAACCCGGCTGCTCAAGAACATCGCCGGGCTGTGGCTGGTGCAGGAGTGCCGCCGCATCTGGGCGCAGCAGGGGAAGGAGCTAGGCTGGGATCAATTGGTGCAACAGGCAGCCGCGAGCAAGCCGCTGGTGTCGCTCATCGACCCGGATCATGGAAACTTCACCGCGCCGGCCGATATGCCCGCGGCCATTCGCGACTTCTGCCGCAACACGAATCAGCCGGTCCCCGAGAATGAAGGGGCGGTGATTCGCTGCGCCCTGGAAAGCCTGGCCCTGCGGTATCGCATGGTGCTGGGATGGCTGGAGGAGTTGACCGGCTCGCGGCTCGAGACCATTCACATTGTCGGCGGCGGCGTGAACAACAAGCTGCTGTGCCAAATGGCGGCCGACGCTTGCCACCGCCGCGTGCTGGCCGGCCCCACCGAAGCTACGGCGCTGGGCAACGTGCTGGTGCAAGCCGTGGCGTCGGAGCGGCTTGGCTCGATCGCCCAGGCCCGCGAGGTAGTGCGCAAGAGCTTTGAGGTCGAGGAATACACGCCCCAGAACCCCGAGCCGTGGAACGAAGCCTTCGGCCGGTTCCAAGCGCTGGTCCAATAGCGCAATCAACCGCAGGGGTCGGGGAGGTTTTTCGGTCATCGATCTTGCGAGGTGGCAAGCCGGTTGACCGAAAAACCACCCCGACCCCGTCCAGCGTTGTGCTGTGGCGAGTTGGTGGGTCGAAAACTTCGCCGATCTCGTTCGTCGCTTTTGTTTGGGATCGGCGTCAGGTCGGTAACAGGCGCTCGACGTAGCGGCGGGCTTGCGTCAGGAACTCTTCGCGGCGGGTGCGCTCGTGGTGGTCGCGCTGGGCCAGCGCCCAGCCGACCATCGCCGCCGACGCTCCGGTAATCACGACTACCTCTGGATGTTGCGAGTCGTTCATAATGGCCTTCTTGGTGGCTCGGGGAGCAATGGGTTTGCAAGAATCGCAAGAGGTGTAACTCATATACCGGGCGGCCATTTTTCGCGGCGCGCGCTTTTCGAGACTATGTTTTGACGCGCCCCCGTTGGCGGCCGCGGGCTGGTGGAAGATACTGGAGGTCGGGAGTTAAGCCCCTCATCGCCATCGCGCTGCACCAAGACAGATCACCTACCTACAGCACTAGCCGGAGGCTAACAGCCTCCGGAGGGCAGCGTCTCCAACCGACGCGTTAAAAAAAAGGCGCGAGGGGAAAAAGGCCGCAAACGAAAAAGAGCGCGAGAGAACGAGGGGGCGATAAGTTAATCGAGGGCAATCCTCCGGAGGCTGTTGGCCTCCGGCTAGTGTCGATTGAGTTTGCTAGGGGGCGTGGCGCTTTCATGGTGGAATTGAACGTGGATCGTCGTGTTGCGAGTCATGCGCCGAATCCGGGCGCGGAGATCGATTACGAATATTTCTTGGACTGCGTTCATTGTGGGCTGTGTACGGCCTCGTGCCCGACGTATGTCGAACTGGGCGACGAGAACGACAGCCCGCGCGGACGCATCTACCTGATGCGTGCCGTTGCCGACGGCCGCCTGGAATTAACGCCCGACGTGCGACGCCACCTGGACCTGTGCTTGGACTGCCGGGCGTGCGAGTCGGCCTGCCCGTCGGGCGTGCAGTACGGCAAGTTGATCGAGCCGTTTCGCGTGGCAATGGAGCAGACCAGCGGCGAAGAACGCAAAACCGACGACTGGTTCCACCGGCACATCTTGTTTGGGCTGTTCCCTTATCCTGATCGGCTCCGCAAGACCTTGTGGCCGGCGCGGATCGCGCAAGCCTTGCGCTTGGACCGCGTGCTGGAGTCCACGGGCCTCTTGCGGTTGCTGCCGCCACGGCTCCAGCGTCTGACCACCATGCTGCCGCCGTTGGAGAAAGACCCAGGGCCGCTGCCCGAAGTTTTGCCCGCCAAAGGAACGCGGCGCGCGCGGGTGGCGCTCTTCACCGGCTGCGTGGCCGATGCGCTGTTTCGTCCCACGCATTGGGCGACTGCCCGCGTGCTGCAAGAGAATGGTTGTGAAGTCGTCACGCCGCGCAGTCAGGCATGCTGCGGCGCCATTCACTTTCATGCCGGCGCCAGCGAGCCTGCCCGCCAGTTGGCCGACGCCAACGTGGCGGCGTTTTCGGCCAGCGATGTAGACGCGGTGCTGGTGAATGTGGCCGGCTGCGGCGCGATGCTCAAAGACTACGGCCACCACTGGAGCGATGCGCAACAAACCGCCCGCGAGCAGCTCGCGCACAAGATCAAAGACGTGAGCGAGTTCCTCGATGAACTGGGTTTGATTCCGCCCCGGGGCGAGATTCGCACCACGGCCACCTATCACGACGCTTGCCACCTGGCGCACGCCCAAAAAGTGCGCGAACAACCGCGTCGGCTGCTACGGCAAGTGCCGGGCTTGGAGCTGCGTGAACTTCCCGAGTCGGAACTGTGCTGCGGGGCGGCGGGAACGTACAACCTGACCGAGCCGGAAATGTCCCAGCGCCTGGCCCGTCGCAAGTTGGACAACATTCTGCGTACCGGCGCGCGGGTGGTGGTTACGGCCAACGCCGGTTGCCTGTTGCAAATCGCCGCCGAAGCCCGTCGCCGCGGAGAGACGCTGAAGATCGTCCATCCGATGGACGTGCTCGACCGCAGTTACCGCGGCGAATCGTTGGCGTAGCGGCGGCGCTTGCGCGGCCGCTACGTTGACGCGAGGGCGCCTTCGCCGAAGGTTTCGATCTCCAGGGCGGTTAGCAACTCGACGCATTCCGTGGCAGTGGGGCGACGCAGCGGAGCTTTCGCCAGCAAACGGCTTACTACGCGCGCCACGCGGCCGGGCACGTGCGGCGTAAGCGAACGCACATCGGGCGGCGTCTCTCGCAGATGCGCGGCGGCGACGCAGTCGGGATCGGGAGACTCAAAGGGAAGTCGGCCTGTGAGCGTCTCGAACAACACCACGCCCAGGCTGTACACATCGCTTAGCGGGGTTGGCGGCTCGGCCGCGCAAAACGTTTCGGGCGCCGCGTAGGCCACGCTGCCGGCGAAGGCGGGGGTTCTCGGACGATTGCCGCTCTCCACCTGTTGCGCCAGCCCCAGGTCGAGCAACGTCACGTGCCCCGTGGGGCCAACATGCAGGTTGGCCGGCTTCACATCGCCGTGCAACCATCCGGCCTGGTGCAGGGCGGACAGCGCATCGGCCAGTTGTCGGCCCAACCAGAGCGCGTGCGACACGGCCACCGGGCGGCTGATCGCCAGAGCGTCGGCCAGCGTGGCGCCTTCCAAGTAAGGGAACGTCAGGAAGTACGGCGGACTTTGCAGGTGCGACCCCAGCACGGCGATCAGGTGCGGATGGTTGATCGTTCGGCCGAGCCGTCGTTCGCAGCGCAACATCTCGATGCACGTGGGCGAGGTAGCGTGTTCTTGCTTGAGCACCTTGATGGCGTAGTCGCCCGGCGCCTGTTCGGGGCATTCTAGCGGACTGGCCCGAAACACGCGGGACCAGCGACCCTCCCCGATCGGGTGGGTAAGTCGCCAGTTGTCAAGCAGCATCGGCGCCTCGTGGCGCGGCGCTGCGCGCGCCGCCGAGGACTCAATCGTCCGAGCCATGCGAGAATTTGCGGGACAAGGAGAATTCCGGCAGCGCGAGAACCGCCGCCGCGAATAGGGTCTACCGCAGGAATCGGCTAGACGCCAGCCAGAAATTCAACGCGAATTGGTACGGCCCAGCCGTGGGGGGGAGGCTGGAACCGTAGTCCCAGCCTTTGAGGTTATCATCCGCTACCAAGATGCGGTGCGGCGAAACCGCAAGCGATTTCGCTTGCGGTTTCGCCGCATCACGAAATCGTGCGTATCGCCGATCTTGTCGTCAGGAGCCATAATCAGGGCAAAATCGGGAGTTACCGTGGAAGCCTACTCCACGGGGGCCTCTCCAATTGACCATTTTTTTGCTGCGCGATAAATTTATCTGTCGACGCGGCCGAATGTTTCGTTCGTTGGGCCGTTTCTATTATTCCTCTGGATAGCGCACAACCCACTCCTTCCCTAGGGTGGGTTTCCCGGCGAAGCACTCAAGCTGCGCCTTTTTGCCGGGACGGAGACCCTGGTTGTTCCGTGGTCTGCGGGTGTTGGCTGTCGCGGGCTGCCTGCAAGGAGAGTACGCTGTGGCTGATTCGTCGTCGCTGGTGCAAGAGATGGTCGATGCCGGGGTCCACTTTGGCCATCGAGCGAGCCTCTGGAACCCCAAAATGGCGCCGTACATTTATGCGCGCAAGAACCTGATTCACATTATCGACATTCGCGAGACGGTCCGCGGGCTGCTTCGCGCCAAGAAGTATCTGCGGCAAGTTGCCGACAACGGCGGCTTGGTGCTGTTTGTGGGCACTAAGCGGCAAGCCAGCGAGACGGTCGCCCGCGAGTCGGCTCGGTGCGGCATGCCCTTCGTCAGCGAACGGTGGCTGGGCGGCTGCTTGACCAACTTCCGCACGGTGCGCAGCCGGTTGGGGCGTCTTGAGGAGTTGGAGTCGATCTTCAACGATCAAGAGCAGGTCCATGCTTACTCCAAGAAGATGCTGGCTTCGCTCAATCGCGATCGCCGCAAGATGTTCCGCAACTTGAACGGCATTCGCACCATGAGCCGGCTGCCGGAATGTCTGGTGGTGATCGATCCCAACAAGGAAAAGAACGCCATCAAAGAGGCGAGGAAGCTGGGCATCGCCACGGTGGCGTTGATCGACACCGACTGCGATCCCGATACCGTGGACCTGCCGATCCCCGGCAACGACGACGGTATTCGTTCGATCGAGGTGATCGTCCGTCACTTGGCCGACGCCATTGCCGAAGGCGCCGCCCCCGGCCGGCAAAAAGGCTCCGAGATGGCCGCCGTTGGCTAGCGGTTGTGGGTCATCGGTGGTCGGTCGTCGGTAACGGAATATTGGTTGCCGACTGAACCTGCCGGCGCTGGCGTGGGTCTTTCCTCCAGCGTTTGACTGCGCGGTTGTGCAACGTGCGGCCGTTCTCGGGTTCTTGTTGAAAAACGAAAACCGACCACGGACAACCCCTAACCACCTGCATTCATTTACTTTTTGAGCGTTCACCAGGAGATTGTTTCATGGCTGAAATTACCGCCGCCACCGTGAAGGCGCTTCGCGAGCAAACTGGCTTGCCGATGATGGACTGCAAGAAGGCCTTGACCGAGTGCCAAGGCGACGTTGACGCCGCGGTCCAATGGCTGCGCGAGCGCGGGCTGAAGATCGCGGGCGAACGGGCCGGACGCGAAACCGCGTTTGGCACGTTCGGTCTGTACACCAGCCCCAGCGTGGGCGCCATTGTTGAGTTGAAATGCGAAAGCGCCCCGGTGGCCCAGAACGAAGAGTTCCGCCAATTGGCTAGCGACCTGGCCAAGCAATTGGCCACCGGTCCCGGCGCGGCCGATGGCGAAGCGCTGCTCGACCAGCCCTCGCCCAGCAAGAGCGGCATGACGCTGCGAGCGCAACGCGACGACCTGTTCAACCGCATCCGTGAGGTGTTTAACGTCGGCCGCGTCCAGCGCTTCGACGGCCCTTCGGCCGGTTACGTCCACGCGGGCGCCCGGGTGTTGGGCGTGCTGCTGGAGGTCGAGGGTGGGCAGGACAACGTCGCCCGCGACATCGCCATGCACATCGCCGCGCTTCGTCCGGTGGTGGTGCGGGTCGATGAACTCGATCCGGCGGTGGTCGAGAAGGAGCGGCAAATCCTGCGGGCCGCGGCCCTGGCTGAAGGCAAGCCGGAGAACATCGTCGACAAGATGGTGGAAGGCCGGCTCCGCAAGGAGTTCTTCGCCACCCAAGCGCTGAGCGAGCAACCGTATGTGAAGGAAGAAAGCGTCACCGTGGGCAAGTACGCCCAACAGCACGGTATGACGCTCAAGCGGTTTGTGTGCTGGGAACTGGGCAAGGAGTAATGCTCCCGCCCGGAAATTCGCATGTTTCACTCGAACGTCTCGCCTTCGCTGGCGGGACGTTTTTTTGTTATAACTCAGCCACCACGATCGATTCCCTGCGTGCCGGCTTGGCGGAAGTGGGCTGTTCTTCCGTGGGACAGGCATCCTGCCTGCCCTACGCCAATTTAGCGCACGAAGCATGTCTCGGCCGGGCGCGCACGATGCGAAGAAAATGGCTGCCCTGGTCGGCGTAATTTCCTGGAAACGGTCTGGAAAGTCGAATCCGCAGCGCAGCGCTTCACCTTACGAATGGATGATTGAAATGACAATGACGGAACAGCCGGCTTATCGGCGCGTGGTGCTCAAGCTCTCGGGCGAAAGTTTTGGCCACGCGGGCGAGCGCGGGATCAGTATGGACGAAGTGACGCTCATGGCGCGGCAGATCGTCCGGGCGTCCAAACTGGGTTGCCAGGTGGCCGTGGTTATCGGCGGCGGCAACATTCTCCGCGGTGCGCAATTCAAGGGCCGTCACGGCGATAACATTCAAGAGGCCACCGCCCACTACATGGGCATGCTGGCCACAGTCATTAACGGTCTGGCGCTGCAAGACGCGTTGGAGTCTTTGGGAGCCGACACCCGGCTGATGAGCGCCATTCGCATGGACGGCGTGGCCGAACCATACATTCGCCGCCGCGCACGCCGCCATTTAGAGAAGGGCCGGATTGTGATCCTGGCCGCCGGCACCGGCAGCCCCTTTGTAACCACCGACACCGCCGCCGCGCAGCGGGCGCTGGAGTTGGAGGCCGACATTCTCTTGAAGGCCACGCAGGTCGACGGCGTCTACAGCGAAGATCCCAAGAAGAACCCCCACGCCGTGCTCTACCGCCAGTTGGACTACAACACGGTTCGAGAGCAGAACCTGCGGGTGATGGATCAGACGGCAATCGCCCAATGCATGGAGCACGACATGCCGATCCTGGTATTCAACTTCCTGACCGAAGGCAACATCGAGCGCGCGGTGCGCGGCGACCGGGTCGGCACCCGCATTGGCAAGAAGATGTCGGAATAATACTGCATCCCGGCGAAAGAATCGGGCACTCGCCCTGGCTGGCTTGTGCCCGGGATGTACGGAAACTTGGGCCTTTGAGCAATGGGGCGCCGTTGCTCAAAAGAAACGCGGCGAGGCCGAACAAGGCGGACAAACAGAGCGGCGGGCATAAGGTTTTCGTGTTTCTGGCCGCCAGGTAGCTTGGTGCGCTAGCGTAAACAAAACGATCGACAAGCCGATGTCTTCCACCATCGTTCTCTGGCTGATCGTCGTCTTTGCGGCGCCGTTGGTCGTGTTCACCAGCATCTTTGCCTATAACTTTCATGCGACGGGCAACGTTCGAGACGCCTGGCGGGCCTCCTGGTCTTCGGCATGGCATGTGTTCAAAGAGACATTCTGGTGGGGGCCGTAAGTCAAGAAACTCCCGAGCCACGCGCTCATTTTGAGGCTCCCAACACGCGCTAAAGATTGGCTCTTTCGCCTTGCTGGCGGTTCCCTTAGCCTGCTCGGTCGTACCGAAAAATCGGCATCTTGCGGCGGCGCCCGTTTGTCGTCCCTGGGGAGCAACAGCAAACCCGTGGGGCGAGGACACGCCATGCGCTTTGCCGGCGCTCCGCCCGAGGCGCGTTCTTGGGGCGAAGGTCCCGACCTCGCCCCCCGAAAACGACCGTTTCGAAGATTGTTCCCTGATTTTTTTCGCCAAAAATATCAACGTTTTTGGATGGTTTTGCCCCTGGTGCGTTAAACTGCCGTTAACCAAAGTCTGGACATGTGCTGGTAGGTGACTCATTTTGAGTTATTGCATCGAGCCTGGGAACAAGTGGATCATGATTGTTGCGGGACGACGGTTAAGACCTCAGCACGGTTTCACCCTTGTTGAACTTCTCGTCGTCATCGCCATTATTGGTATTCTGGTGGCGTTACTGCTGCCCGCCGTACAGGCTGCGCGGGAAGCGGCCCGTCGCATGCAGTGCTCGAACAACCTGAAGCAACTCGGGTTGGCGATGCACAATTATCACGACACCTACAAGACGCTGCCGTTTGGCTGCGGATATCACGTCGCGAGGACAGGCACGTGGGGTGTGGCGATTTTGCCTTACATCGAACAGCAGAATCTGTTTGATCGCTTCGACTTCAACGTTCCCATGAGTCACGGGAACAATCAGCCGGCCGTGACCACGGTAGTCGAGACGTTCATCTGCCCCAGCGCGGTTGATGCCGGTCAGCCGATTCGCACCGGCATTACGGCGGAAGGTATTCACAATCCGACCACGGCGCTGGCGCTGTGGTATCCGGCGAGCATGGGGCCAACGCATCCTGATTCTTGCCCCTTCTGCCCCGATCCGACGCCCAGCCCCAGCAACTGGTGCTGCCAGGGTTGGAACTTGGGCACGTCGAGTCCAGCCAACAACTCGGTCGGGATGTTTGGCCGCTATCCGCTAGGCTTCACCTTTGCGAACGTAACCGATGGGCTAAGCAACACCTTCATGCTGGGCGAGACGATCCCCAGCCACTGCAAGTTCAATTGCATGGCGTGCAATAATTACCCCGTTTACCCCACCACAATCCCGCTGAATACGATGGAGCAAGACAAGGGCGCTCACAACCTGTGGTATCGCACCTGCGGGTTCAAGAGCAACCATCCCGGCGGCGCCCTGTTCGCCATTGGGGATGGCAGCGCGCGGTTCATTCCCGAGATGATCGATTTCCGGATGTACAACCTCTTGGGCAACCGCCGCGACGGCCAGCCCGCACAATTTCCCTAATGATCCTTTCTCCGTTCGTAGCGGAAGTCACGCGACTTCAAGAAGAGTCGCCCCGAAAAGCTTGAATGCTTGCGCGTTCAGCGATAAGAGGGCGGCGATTTCTGAGCTACGGAATCAAGCACTTCTTGCGAATCGGAAGTAAACACGATGAAGCAGTTCGTCCTTCGTCGTCAACAAGCCTGCTTTGGCCTGCTGTCGATGGTGTTCTTGATTTTCGGCTGCTCCGGCGATCCCGTGGGACGTATCCCCGTCACGGGAAAGGTGACGTACGGCGGCGGCCCGTGGCCGGCCGAAGGCGTCGTTTATTTCAACCCGTCGGAGCCGGCCGCGGGGTTTCCTCGCTTGAACGGCATCGGTCGTTTCGGCACGGACGGCGAGTTCCAGGTGCAGTCCACGGGCGAGGGCATGGGACTGGTCCCCGGCACGTACAAGGTTTCGGTGGAATGTTGGGAAACCCCGCCCAACATGGAAGGCAAACCGGTGAAGAGTTACGTTCCCTCGCAGTTCACGGCGCCGGAAGTGACCGTGGAGACGGGGGAATCGTCCAAGGAGATTGTGATCGACGTGCCCAAGCCGTCGTGACGTTCTCCCGCACGCGGGGCGGGCGCGCTCGAGCCAGGCGGCGCGATCGACTGCCCCGCCGGATGTTTCCTGAAACTTGGCTCTCGGTCGTCAGTACCTCTGCATTCATGGGAGATTTTCATAATGGCTGCAACGCGCAAGCGCGGATTCACCCTGGTGGAGCTGTTGGTGGTGATCGCCATTATTGGCGTATTGGTGGCGCTGCTCTTGCCGGCGGTGCAAGCGGCGCGCGAGGCCGCGCGGCGCACTCATTGCGTCAACAACCTCAAGCAAATCGGCCTGGCGATGCACAACTACCACGACACCTATAAGACGTTGCCGTATGGCTCGCCGGGCTGTTGCACGCTGGCGGGCGGGGTGTGGCCGGAACTGATCTTGCCGTTCATGGAGTTGCAGACTCTTCACAATCAGATCGACTTTACCAAGACGCCGAAGGATACCGCCAATGCGGTGGCGGTGCAGACGGTCATCGAGGCGTACATCTGCCCCAGCGACGGAATCTCGAAAGGACCGATCTTCACCGATCGTTTCAGCCACAATCCGACGACCGCCATGGGGCTGTGGTATCCCGCCTGCATGGGACCGACGTCGCCAGACCAATGTCCCTTCTGTCCCGATCCCACGCCAGGGCCGAGTAACTGGTGCTGCAAGTCTTCGAACTTCGGAACCGCCAACGGGGACTTCGTGGGCATGTTCGGGCGTCACAAGCGATCCGTGAATTTCGCCAACGTCACCGATGGGCTATCGAACACGCTCATGAACGGCGAGACGATTCCCGGCCATTGTTCGTTCATGTGCGCCCACTGCACCAACTTCAACGTGGCGCCGACCACGATCCCGATCAACACGATGGAGTCGGACAATGGCGCCGGCGCCAACTGGTACCGTGTCTGCGGCTTCAAGAGCCTGCATCCCGGCGGCGCACAGTTTGCGCTCGGCGACGCGAGCGTGCGTTTTCTTGCGGAAACCATCGACTTCCGCCTGTACAACCTCCTGGGCGACCGGCAGGACGGGCAGCCCGCGCAAGTGCCCTAGCGAAAGGTTTCCCGCGAACGCACGAACTCTGTTTGCCGGGATCATGCGTTCTCTAAGCTCATTTCTCCGCTCTGCATGGGAGCGCCCTTGTCATGAGAGAAGGTCGAGTCCAGATTGCGGTTCGGCTCGACGTCTGCAATTTCAGCGATCCCGCATCCAGGCTTAAAAAAAACGCTCTCGCTTCCGTGCTTGCCCGAGCGTTTTCTAGGCGGGTGCGTGGTCATGTGTGCGAAGCCGCGCAGTCACTGCGCTTTCTCGCACAAACGCCGGAAGACGCTGGCCGGCCAAACAACGCTCTGCTTGGAAATTCGCACATCGCCGCGCGGTCCATGGTTTGCGTTGGGGTAGGAGGGAGATGTTTGACGGCCGAGCGATTACGGCTCGCCATGCGCTCCCTTTGCGGAGGAAGAGCTATGAACGTTCAACGCATTCTGTTCCCCACCGACTTCTCGAAACGAAGTTTCTCGGCGTTGGAATTCGCCACGTCGTTGGCGCGCGACTCCGGCGCGACGCTGGTGATTGTCCACGTGCATGAACCGCCTCTGGACCCGGTGGCTGCGGTGGGACTTGGCATGGGCGAACTTCGGTTTGACCCGGAGTCGACCCATCACGAATTAAGGCAGGTGGTCCCCACCGATCCCGCCGTGCCTTACGAACACCAACTGCTCATGGGACTTCCGGCGAGGGAAATCGTCCGTTTCGCCGAGAAAACCCAGGCCGACCTGATCGTCATGGATACCCACGGCCGGCGCGGCTTGGCGCATCTGCTGATGGGAAGCGTGGCCGAGGCGGTCGTCCGTCGGGCCAACTGCCCCGTTCTGACGATCCGGTCCACCCCGGTTCCCAAGGCCAGTTGGTTGCAACCCACGCAAGATAAACGGGTGAAGCTATGATCCTCCACGGCATCGTTTGCGTCGAAGACGAAATTCACGGCGCTTGATCGCGCTGGACCACTTCCGCCGGCAACAGCAATTCGTCGGCATTGCGGGCCAACGACGGGGGAACGGTCAGCAGGAGGCGCTGTCCCGCGCAGTGATCAAACTTCCATAGCCGGCCGTCTTCCCCTTTGGGCGCCTTCACTTGGAAATAGCCTGCTTGATCGGCAAAGGTGTGCACGACCTCCCCGCGCGAGTCCATCAACCGCCCAACGCCCGACGCGAACCCGCCCACCGTGGACGTTCCTTTGGGAACGTAGAAGTACAGCGTCCAACGCCCATGAAACTGCGCACGGTGCGCGTCGCCCGATAATACGGTCATCGGCTGATCTTCCGGCCAAACGACTTCCGTGCCGGCGCCGCTGTCCGCCACACTCACTACGTGCAGTCCCGGTTCTCGGGCCGCAAGCTCAATCGTTCGCTCCTCGCCATCGGGCGGTACGGTGGCAATGGCCAAGGAGTCAGCGTCGGACGCATCGGCGCGGTGCAGCGTGATCTTTACGTCGCCGCGGTCCTTGTAAATCCGCCCGCCACGGACTTTCAAGCGAATTGGCCGCGAGGGGTCTTCCACCCAGGTATGCCAGGCGCGTACGCCGCGGCTGTACAAGCCCATGCTCCCCGTCTTCACCGCGGGCAGGCCCAAGCGCGTGGCGGGCACGAGGTTCGTGCTAAAGGCAACCGTATCGAAGCCGCGCAGCGGCCGGTTGGCGACGCCTTCCTGCGTCATGTGCTGTAATTCATCCTGCGAGAACGACTGGCTGCTCTTCCACGGGTTGCGGTCTTCGGGAACGTTCCAGCCGGCGCCATCGGGGATGTGAACTTTCTTGTCTCGGGCTGCGACATCGCGATAAAGCGCTTTGGCGTGGACCATCATCGTCGTGCGCATGCGGTACACATGGCGGATCATCTGCTCGAAGGCGGACTGGCGCGCGTCGCCTTGCGCCGCTTCGTAATCAGACCAGAGCTCCCCATAGCGGGTGTAAAGCGTCAGGTCGTCCAAGCGGCGCTCCACTGCCGGATCATCGGTCCGCGTGCGCGCTTCGGCCAACTGGCGGTACATCCGGCCCAAGAGGTCGTCGCTCAAGAGCGGTTCGGAGGCGCCGTCTAAGAGACGATAGAACTCGGCCATTGGCTCGCGCGCCTTGCCAAATGCTCGGTCCAAGAAATCGTCCACCAGTGCATCAACGCGTTGGGCTTCGTCCACGTCCCAGAGCATCCGCGCCGCCAGGTAATAGCCTAAGCCGTTCGGCCCCCAGTTATCGCTCGATTCGGCTGAGAAGAACCGCGCGCCGTGCTGGTGGAAGTGGGGAAGCGTGCGTTGCAAATACGCCAGGTCCGAGCCGCGCGCCCGGCCGGGCAAGTCGCGGTCCCAGGTGCTGACGCTATAGTATTCGCGAATGCCCAGCGTCGCCCCTTGCGCGCTCCAGCCCTGCATGAGTTCATCGACGGTATACCCGCCACGGATGAACGCCGTAGCCACGCTGATGACCACTTGCGGATGGACGCGCACCGTGGGCGGCGGCGAGTGCGCGCTGTACGCATACATTCCGACAAATGTGCCGGGGCGTTTCTGGTTGACTGCTTCGGCCACCACGTTGGCCAGCGTCAATGCTCGGTCGCTCACGCTGCCCAGGGCGCGGCAGTCTTCGCACTCGCACCAGCCCAGGCCGTCGCTGGGATCGACCGAAACGGAATCGGCCGAGGGATCGCGCTCCAACTGCGCAAGCGCATCGTCGGCCACGAGCTTGCGCAAACCGGGATTGGAAATGCACAACTTGGTGGACTTGCGCTGGCCGTCAACCAGTCCCAAATATTCGGGATGCCTTGCGAACGCGTCCTTATTGCGGCTAATGATGCCGTCGTAGGCGTGGCCGGTGCGCAGCTCGATTCCGCTGACGGCGCGATTGCGGGCGCACCACGCGGCGTAGGGTTCGTTGGCGTAGTCCCAGGCGCCAAAGCCGTACCAGATGCGGCGGGCCAGGTAATCGGGATGCTCCAGAACATCGACGGCGATCGAGAGGTTGGGCTGGTGCGGCGTCACTTCCCACACCGGGCCGGGGAAAAACTGCCGGTGGCCAAGGCGATACAACAAATCCCACACCGCATGCTCGACGCCCGCGTCGGTGGCGCCCACCACGTACAGCCCGTGGGCGTGCGAACGTAGCAAGTAGTCCTCGCGCTGGGTCGGATCGTCGGCGCGCCACGCCGGCTTGCGCTCCAGCGCCGGGAAGTCGCTCATGACGCCGATGGCGATCCCTTTGCTTCCTGTTCCAGTCGCCACTTCAAAAGGAGCGCCGCTGATCTTCGCTAAATAGTCGGCCAAGGTGGCCGCCGCTTGTCGCACCCGCTCCGACGCGCCCTCGCGCACCATCACGTTCATCCGCGCTTCGCCCGATGCCGCTAGTTCCACCCGCGGCGCCGCTTGCGCCGTTCGAGACGCCAGTCCGAAAATCAACCCAAGAGCAACAACGCAGGTGAATCGCAATAACATGGCAGCGCCTCCTGAGGAATGGAAACGCCGCTATTGTCGATGGTATCCCGCGTTGCGGCAACTCCCGCTATAAGTCGCATGGCGTTTCGATCGCGGAGGCGTGCACAAGCCGGATTCTTTGCCAGCGCGCGAAATCCTTGACCCGCACGCGGCCGCATGCCACGATACCACCCAGCGACGCGCCGCCGCCGCTTGTGCAAACTCTGTTCCTCGTATGGACGACTTGGATGTTTCGATCTTTGTGCTTTCTCGCCTGGGTCGCCGCGACGTTGTTCGCAGGCGGTTGCAGCAAGGAGAAGATGTCGGAGTTAGTTGACCAGGCTAAGGAGCAGGTTTCCGAGAACGTTGGCCAGGCCAGCCAATCGCTCCAGCAGACGGCGCAGGCCGCCAGCGATACGGCCCAGCAGCAGTTGGGGTTGGCGGGATCGATGCAGTTTGCACTCGACGCGCCGATCACGACCAAAGGTTGCTACGTGGCTTTCATCGCGGGACACGGCGGCCGGCCCGCGGTGTTGCAACTGCGCAGCTACCCCACCGCCGATCAGGAGGCGTTCCCCGCGGCGCTCATCCAAGCGCAAGTCGAAGCGCAAAGCGTGAACAACCTGGTGGGCAAGACCGTGTCGGCGCAAGCCTTTGTCCAAGCCGAGCCGAGCGGCGCTGTATGGCATAGCGTGGATGGAGAACCCGTACAACTGACCATTCAGTCGTACGCCGACAAGCATCTCATGGGCGCCCTGACCGGCAAGGCCAAGAACACTAAGACCAGCCAGACCCTAGACCTAACAGGCACGATCGACGGCTGGCTGGAATAGGCGGAAGGAGTCAGGGGTCAGAAATTGCTATTTGGAGGGCAATAGCCGGAGACCAGCGGTCTCCGGGAGGTTGGTTGACCTTGGTAGGTTGCCGTTTGTTGGCAATCACTAGCCAACAATCGAGCCTTCGGACGTTTACACACTCTTCCTTGTGAATCGAATCAATGTCGCTGCTTCGCGCCCTCTTTGCCGGTGTTCTCTTGGTTGTGGGAATCGTCACTTCCCAAGCGGCGCGCGCCAACCCGAACGGCGCTAATCCGGATGTGGCATTCGAGGTGCTTGGCAAGGAGGCTTGGGGAGCGGCGGCGGCCGAAGGCGCCAAACTTTATAAGCAGGCCGCCACGACCATCGTCAAACACGTCGCGACCCTTGAAACCGGCCGGGCCGACCGGATCAACCCGCAAGACTTGGGGCAAACCGTTGTGGCTCTGCAGCAGTTGGAGCGCGTCGGTCGAAACCTGACGCTGGCGGCCGAAACCGCGGGCGAGGACTTTACGACGCGGGCTTCTGAGGCCGGCGGGGTCAATCGCCGCATCATCGAGGCCACGCGCGGCACGCCCGCGGCGGTGGCCTACCTGGAAAAGGCCCGCGCGATTATCGCCCGCTCGCAAGAGCAGCGGATGCGCGAACTGGAGCAGATCAAGCGATTCGGGCAGAACGGCCAATGGGAGCAAGCGGAAACACGTTTTTACAAGACCTACGATCAGCTTACCGGGTTGACGTACTACATTACGTCGGGCGACGAATGGAACTCGATTTACCGCCCTTATTCGGACGTTCAGCCGGTGATTGACCAGGCGATGGCGACGCTGCGCCGCAAGGCGGCGCTCGAACACCTGACCCAACTGAGCGCCGCCCACGCGCCCGATTTGGACGCCTTGGCGAAGGACCTGGAAGCTGTGATTCAGTCGGTCGCACAGGAGGGCGGCGCGGCCATCGACGGGCAAACGCTCGACGGCCCCGCGCTGGTCGCCCACTTTGCCCAGCGCTGGAAAGCGGCGCAAGCGGCCACGCTTCGCTGTCGGGCCATTCATTGGGCTTTGCTCCAGGTTCGGCAAAACGGCGGCGAATCGGTGGATACGTCGCAACCCGACCCGTTGGAGACGCAGTACCACGCGTTTTCGCATGCGACCAAGGCGGCGCTTGTGCGTCTTGTCGAGGCCGACGCGAACCGCGTCGCTGGTCCCGACGCCGCGCGGTTGCACGGGGCGTATCAAACGGCGCTGGCGGCGGTGTCGTCGAATGTTAGCGACGCCAGCTTTACCGCCGCGGCACAGAAGGCGCTGGATCAGCTTGCGGCCAAGGCGCCCGACCTGCACGAGGCGACGTTGGCGTACCGCGCCGCGACCGAGGAACTGCTCCGCTGGCGCCGCCGCACAGCCGAGGCGGCGGCCGCCAGTCGCATGGCGTCCGATCCACCCGCGCCACAACGGTTGTTCCAAGCGACGCAAGGCAAGCAAAACTTTGCGGGTTTGTTTTACGAGACGAATCCTGAATTCCCTTACGCCCAGTTATTCGCCTCGGCGCCGACTGTGGTGCGCTGGGCCGAAGACAAATTGCTCCAGCAACCGGTGGTGGTTCCTGCCACCACGGCGTTGGAGTCGGGCAAGACCGGGATTTCTCGTTATGGCGAGCGAACGTATTGCAGCGTCGCGCTGCCGCCCCTGCCCCCCGAGCTCCTGGCGGCGTTGGAGCGGGACTTGCTGGTTAGCGAGGGCCTGCCGCCCTTATCGCTGATGGCCGAGGCGGCGATTCAATCGGCCCGTCGCGGCGACCTGGTCTCGGTCGGGGGGACCATTGGCGGGTATCACTTGGAGAGCGTCTTGGCGCGATTCGGCAACTTGCCCCCCGCGGCCTGGGTGGTGTCTTCCTTGGGAAGTCTGCCGCCCGCCGAGCCGCAGCGCGGGAGCCTCTCGCGGCACGTTCTAGCGCGGTTCGACGTGACGCCGCAATGGGTCCGCCACGAGTTCTTCTTCGCCGAGTTGCCTGTCCAATAATGTCATCACGCCGGCGCGGTCGAAGTTGACCTTGCGTGGGGGAAGGCGGTGTTTACAATTCTCCCTTGGCGCCCGCGACGACGCGCGGCGCAAATGGGGAGCCGTCGCCCACGCGGGAGAACAGCTTTGGTCACGGAAGCCGAAGTGCAGCGTCATTTTCGTCAGTTATTCCGATCCGGCGAAGCCCAAAGCTCCACGCTGGAGCAAGCCGAGCAATTGCTGCAGTCGCTCCACGCGGAAAGCCCGCTGCGCCATCGTCTGGAAGAGGAATTGGCCGAAATTCGCACGATCACCGGCTGGGCGCAGGCCCGGTTCCCTACGAACTCCTAGGGTCTCTTTTTCTGGGAACCGCAGTGGCGTATCGTAAGAGGCGATGATTGGCTGTCGCCGTGCGGCCTTTGCTCCTTTCGCCTTCCGAGAATTCCGTGAAGCTCTCGCTTCCGCTGTTGGTGCGCGCCTCCCGGCCGCCCGACCAATCCGGTACTGTCTACGTGGTGCGCCCGTTGTTCTTCCCTTGGCCGGAGGAGCACGATGGCCGCCTGAGCCGGGCCATGGCCAAGGTCGTCATGGCGCTCCGCAAGGAGTTGGAGGATCTGGGAGTTGCCGGGCGGCATCGGGCGCTGTCGGACTGGTGTTTTCATCCCGACGTGGAGTTGGAGCAGTGCGAGCTGCGCCTTGACCTGCAAGAGCAGATGTTCCGCGGTTACTTCCCCGTCGTTTCGTTCAAGCGATTGGACCGCCGCGTGGCGTTCTGTCCCCAAGTGCCCGACGTATGGTTTGAGGTTCACCGCGGCGAGACCGTCCGCGACCGGGCCGCCGCGGTATACCAGCAGCACTTCCGGCGGTTGCGGCGCCAGGAAGAGAACGTGGCCGCCATACTGGGGCCGTTGGCGCGCAAGCAGCAGGTGTGGATCACCCCCGTCGAACTGGAAGTCGACGCCCGCCAGGAGTTCAAAAAATCGGAATCGAATTTTTTCGCCTTGCTCGGCGGCTCGCAAACCGTTCACGGCGGGCACGAGTTGCAGCGCGTGGGGCGGTGTCTCGATTGGCGTTACCCCGATGGACTGCATCGGGCGCTGCACCGCGAGGACCTGACGACGCGCCTGGAAACGCTGCTTGGCGCCGCCGACAATCGCCCCGTCTTGCTGGTCGGGCCTCGGCAATCGGGCAAGACAGCGCTGGTGCACGAGTTCGTCTTCCGCAAGGTCGCCAGGCAAAAGTCGGCGTACCAGGCCACGCGCAACGTGTGGCTGGTGTCGCCCCAGCGGCTCATCTCGGGCATGTCGTACGTGGGCCAGTGGGAGAATCGTTTGCTAGCCATTCTCCGGCATGTGCGGCGGAAAAAGCATACGCTGTACTTTGACGACCTGGTGGGACTTCACCGCGCGGGCGTCTCGAGCAGCTCGAGCCTCTCGGTAGCCGACGTGCTCAAGCCCTACATCGAACGGCGCGAGGTGCGCGTGCTGGGAGAGATGACGCCTGAGCAACTGCGGGTGTTCCGCGAGCGCGACCGCGGCTTGGCCGACTTGTTCCAAGTTGTACCGGTGGAAGAGACCGATGAGCCGACCACGCTGCGCATTTTGCTGGCGTCGCTGCGCCTCTTGGAAAGTCGCCACCAGCGCCGCTTTGACCTGGACGTGCTGCCCACGGCGCTCGATCTGACGCGCCGCTACGTGCGCGACGCTGCCCTGCCCGGCAAGGCGGCGGCCTTTCTGGCGCGCCTGGCGGCCAAGCATCAAACGCCGGAAGTGCGGCGCGGCGACGTGCTGGCCGAGTTCCACGCCGCCAGCGGCCTGGATCTGACCTTGCTCGACTCGCACACGCGCCTCCAGCGCCGCGAGGTGGTCCAGGCGCTGTCGCAAGACATCATCGGCCAACCCCAGGCGTTGGACGCCCTGGCCGACGTGGTGTGCATCGCCAAGGCGCGGCTCAATGATCCGTCGCGGCCGCTCGGCTCGCTGTTGTTTTTGGGTCCCACGGGCGTGGGCAAGACGCAGTCCGCCAAGGCCCTGGCCAAGTACCTGTTTGGCGACGCCGCGCGGCTGGTGCGGTTCGACATGAACGAATTTGTGACCGCCGAGTCGGCCGCCCGGCTGGCGGGCGTGTTCGACCGGCCCGAGGGCCTGTTGACCAGCGAAGTGCGGCGCCAACCGTTCTCGGTGGTGCTGCTGGATGAGATCGAGAAGGCTCACCCCGACGTGTTCGATTTGCTGCTCCAGGTGCTGGGCGAAGGCCGCTTGACCGACGGCTTGGGACGCACGGCCGACTTTACCAACACGGTCATCCTTCTGACCTCGAACCTGGGCACGCGGCAGGCGGCCGAGCGGATGGGCTTTGAGCGCGGCGCCGCCAGCGAGGCCGAGGTTTACGTCAAGGCGGTCGAGGATTTCTTCCGTCCCGAGTTCTTTAACCGGTTGGACCGCATTGTGCCGTTCAACCGCCTGGGACGCAGCGAACTGGCCCAGATTGCCGAGATGACGCTGCACGAAGTGCTCAGCCGCGAGGGACTGGTCCGCCGGCGGTGCGCGCTCCAAGTGGCGCCCGAAGCGATGGATTGGGTGATCGAACGCGGCTACCATCCAGTGCTGGGCGCGCGGGCGATGAAGCGGGCCGTCGAACAGGAACTGGTTCAGCCGCTGGCGCGGCGGTTGACCAACATCGCTCCCTCTACGCCCGTGGTGCTGCGAATCACGCGGCCGGGAGACAAGATCGAACTGGAAGCGGTCGCCCTGGCCAACGCCGCTTGCCCGCCCGAAGCGCGACGCCCGGCGCGAATTGACGATCCCGCGGCCTGGCTCGAACGAATTCACCGGGCGCTGGATCGAGTGGGCGAGCAATGCCGAAGTCATCGTCCGAGCCTGGAGTTTTCGGCTGGGGCGATTTCGGCCGAGCAGTATCACTATCTGGCTTGCGAAGAGTTTTTGAAAGCCGCCCGCGAGGAACACTGGCGGTTGCGTGGGGCGCTGGAGGCGCAGCGCCGGCCCCACGGCGCCACCAGCTTGCCGTCGCACGCCCCACCGCGCCGATACCGCCGCACGAAGCTCACGGGCTGGCTGCATAATGAGCCTATCGACCAAGTGTTTTCGGAACAGGACTTGGACGATTACCTGACGGAACTGGCCGAGCAGTCGCGAACGACCTTGGGCGAGTCCGAAATTGAGCAGGACCTGCGAGCGCTGATCGACCACGCGGCGCTACTGGACGCGCTCGCGCCGAACGACGACGGCTGGCGCCAGGAACGCGTCTTGCTGCTGGTGCAAGGAATTGGCAACGTCGATCGAGAGTGGATCGAGAACCTCACGCGGCATCTAGAGCGCCTGCTCAGCCGGTGGCCGGTGAACGGCCGCGTTTCGGATGCCGATACGAACGAGGAATACTTTGGGCTAGAGACCCAGCGCCTGCATCATGCCGCCGAGCCTGCGGGGTTGGGGGAAGCCGGTCCCGTGCTGCTGGTGGAAGGCTGCAACGCTGCGGCGCTGGCGGGCGTGGTGGAAGGAAGTTACCTCCGAACTGACCGCGAGGGGCGCATGGGGCTGGCCCAAGTGGCTGCCTGGCCGGTGGCCGAGCAGGAAGACCCGCGGGCGGCGCGGGAGCGTTGGTTCGCCGCTTACGCGAACGGAAGGCGGGAAAATCAGGACGGCGGGCCGGCGGGTTATCCTCCGATCGTGCGCATTGAAAGCGGGTTGTCGAACGTGCAACTTGATCTTCGCACCGGCTATACCAGCGCGGCGAGCGACGCGTTTCCGCTGCGCGATTTTCTCGCCGCGCTCCCGCTCCCGGTGGAATTGCGTGAAACGACGCAAGATTCCGGCAAGCCAGAGGCGAACGGCGGGGCGATGTAGATTACTCGCTCCGCGAGTAACCAACCGTTTGTAAAACAAGCGGATTCTTCGGCTCGCCGTTGGTCACTTGCAGAGAGGTTCTGAATGTTTTGTGAAATCGTCGTAGCGACGGCGCGAGCGCCGCCGCTACGGAAAGTTTCACAACCACGGAGCGAGTACCACACTGGCGGAGGCGGCGAGACGCTACTTGCCGCAGTAGTCGATGGCGCGGGCGATTTCGCTCTTGAGCTGGGCGCGATGCACGATGCGGTCGATAAAGCCGTGCTCCAAGAGAAACTCGCTGGTCTGGAAACCTTTGGGCAGCTCCAGACGAATGGTGGCCTTGATGGTGCGCGGACCGGCAAAGCCGATCAAGGCTCGCGGTTCGGCCACCACCAGGTCGCCCAGCGACGCGAAGCTGGCCGCCACGCCGCCCATGGTGGGATTGGTCAGGACCGAGATGAACAAGCCGCGGGCTTGATCGTAACGGGCAAGCGCCGCCGAGACCTTGGCCATTTGCATCAACGAGAGGATGCCTTCGTGCATGCGGGCGCCGCCGCCCGAACCGCTGATGATGATGAGCGGCAGGCTCTGCTCGGTGGCCCGCTCCACGAGGCGCGTCAACCGCTCGCCCACGACCGAACCCATGCTGCCCATGATGAAGGCCGAGTCGGTCACGCCCACCGCCACACGACGGGCGCGAATCATGCCACAGCCGGTAATTGCCGCATCGGTCAATCCGGTGCGCCGCTGCTCCTGCACCAGCTTGTCGCGATAGGGCTTCTTATCGCAAAAGCCCAGCGGGTCGGTGGGTCGCAGGTGGGCGTCCCATTCTTCAAATGTGCCCTCGTCCAACACCTGCTGGATGCGATCCGGGGCCGACACGTAGAAATGATGATCGCACTCGGGGCAGATACCCAACAGTTGCTCGACCTGCTTACGAAAGACAGTCTGCTCGCACCCGGGGCAGCGCAGCCACAGCCCTTCGGGCACTCCCCGCTTGGGACGCCGGCCAGAGTTTTCGGAGCTGTCGGTGGAAGTCGCGGAATCCGCCATGAAGTTCGGGGGAGATCAAATGGCAAATAGGGAATTGCAAATTCCTAGTAACTCGCGGCGGGTTTGGCTTCAATGTCGATCAGTTCCCACTCACCGCATTCGCACTCGGCTTTCCACAGGTCGCCTAGTTCGGTCTGCGTTAGGGCGCTGCGCACCAGACTGCCCACCGGTTCAGGCACCACGAGGGCGATAATGCCCGAGCGGTGTTTGTGCAGCAACTTGCCTAAGGCCAAGCGGACGCGCTGTTCGGCGTGAATGACCGCTTCGCCTTGCGGCGGGCAGAGCGACTGCGGGTTCTCCTGCCATTGTTTATAGACGCGAGGCTGGTATTTCTTCAACTCGTCGATCAACTTTCCATGCCACAGCCCTTGGTTCAGGTTCTGGAACTTGTCCAGCACTTTGACCCGCAGGTTGTGATCCGCAGCTAACGCATGAGCGGTTTGTTGAGCCGCCTGGCAGGGAGCGGAATAAATGGCGTCGATCTGGACTTCCGACAATTCACTGACGCTGCGAGCGACCTGATGGGCGCCGTTGCGGCTAAGTGGAACGTCGAGCGTCCCTTGGATTCGTCCTTGTTCGTCAAAATCGGTCGAGCCGGGACGCAACAATATGATGCGCAACATGGCTTGTAATTAAGTTCCTTTAGGGGCGGCCGCGACAGCCGACTCGGTCAGTCGGGTCACTTGAGCCGCATAATCGTCGTGACGGAAGATCGCCGAACCGACCACCAAAAGTTGGGCGCCGGCCGCGGCGCAATCGGCCACAGTTGACAGATTGACTCCGCCATCAACTTCTAAAAGCACATGCGGCGCCAAATCCCGTAGGCGCTGCAGTTTTTCCAGCGCCACGCGATGAAACGCCTGTCCGCCAAAGCCGGCGGGAACGCTCATCACCAGCGCTAGATCGCACACGTCCAAGACCGCTTCGACCGAACTCAGCGGCGTGTCAGGATTAAGGGCCAATCCGGCCCCGGCGCCCAACTTGCGAATTTGCTCCAATACCGGGCGCGGATCGTCCACCGCCTCGACGTGGAAGGTCAATACGTCTGCCCCGGCCTCGAAAAATGCTTCGAGGTAACGCTCCGGGCGCTCAATCATTAAATGCACATCGAGCGGCAGCGACGTCAGGCGGCGCAGGGCTTCGACCAGCGGCATCCCATACGTCAAATTCGGCACAAAATGCCCGTCCATCACGTCCAGGTGCAGAGCCTTGACACCCGCATCTTCCAATCGACGTACCTCGCACTCCAGGTTGCCAAAATCGCACAAAAGGAGCGACGGCAACACCGCAGGAGCGGCTTCACGCAACGTAGGAAGACAATCGCGACGAGACATGGACAAGTCGAACAACCGAGACTACCGCGAATACCGTGGGGTAGGCTTGTCGCCTGCCCAAACTGCATGGAAATCAGACAGGCCAAGCGCCCGCCCCGCGGAATAGGAATTGCCAACTCGTAGTTGGGACAACGCAGCGTAACGATTAGGAAGGAAGAAGGTAAGGATATTCTACCAAGCAGCCGCCCGCTAGTCTGCGCCGGTTTCCGCCACGCGCGGAAACCTAATGCCGCAAATAGGTTGCGACCCTGGGTGGGAAGGAAAACCGCGTTCCTGGGGTCGCACGGGGACGCAGGGCGTTGTTACATTGAAACTCTCGTGGTGGAATCGCAACACGGTACACCCGACCTGCCGCCTTCGCAAGCCCCGGTCCCATCAGGGGGTCGGCTCGACTTCCTCGAAATCACCCATGAAAGACCTGACCCTCCCGTTTGACGAAGCCCAGATTCGGCGGATCATCCAGCAGCATCCCACGCCGTTTCACTTGTACGACGAGCGGGCCATCCGTCAGAATGCCCGGCGGTTGCTGCGGGCGTTTGCCTGGAACCCTGGCTTCCGCGAGTTCTTTGCGGTCAAGGCGACGCCCAACCCGTACCTGTTGAAAATCTTGAAGGAAGAAGGCTTCGGCGCCGATTGCAGCAGCTTGGCCGAACTGGTCCTCTCGGAGCGGGTGGGGCTGACCGGCGAGGCGATCATGTTCACCTCGAACGACACGCCGGCCTCCGAGTACGTGCGGGCCAAGGAATTGGGCGCCATTCTCAACTTGGACGACATCACGCATCTGGACTTTCTAGAGCGGCGCTGCAGCGGCCTGCCCGAGCTTCTTTGCTTCCGCTATAACCCCGGTCCTGACCGCACGGGGAACGTGATCATTGGCAACCCGGCCGAAGCCAAGTACGGCCTGACCCGCGAGCAACTCTTTCAGGCGTACCAGCAAGCGAAGGAGCGCGGCGTGCGGCGCTTCGGCCTGCATACGATGGTCGCCTCGAACGAATTGGACCGGGTGTATTTTGTCGAGACCGCCCGGATGCTATTCACCTTGGCCCGCGAGTTGAAGGACCGGTTGGGCATTCGCCTGGAGTTTGTGAACCTGGGGGGCGGCATTGGCATTCCTTATCGCCCGGAGCAAACGGCGGTCGATCTGGAAGCGCTGGGGCAAGAGATTCGCGAGTTGTACGAGCAGATGGTGGTACCCGCCGGCTTGGACCCGCTGGCCATCTGCATGGAGAACGGCCGAATGGTGACCGGCCCTTACGGCTACCTGGTCACCACGGCGATTCATGAGAAGCACATCTACCGCGATTACATTGGGGTGGATGCATGCATGGCGAACCTGATGCGCCCCGGCATGTACGGCGCGTATCACCACATTACGGTGCTGGGCAAAGAGAATGCGCCGCCGGATCGCGTGTACGACGTGGTCGGCTCGTTGTGCGAGAACAACGACAAGTTCGCCGTCCAACGCTCGCTTCCCCCAATCGAACCGGGCGATGTGCTGGCGATCCACGACGCCGGCGCCCACGGCTACGCGATGGGCTTCCAATACAACGGCAAGCTCCGCGGCGCCGAGTTGCTGCTCAAAGAAGACGGCAGCGTGCAACAAATCCGTCGCGCCGAGACGCTCGACGATTACTTCGCCACGCTTGATTTCTCGGGCCTTGCGTAATCCGCGCGGAACTCTTAGCCGCCGGCGAGAAGGCGCGAGAGATTTCCGTTACGCGACCTCCTGGCTGGCGCTTCGATCTGCGCCAGTTGGCTTCTAGTTATTCTGGGTGCTCGTTTCCGTCTTAACTGCTACGGTCGCATGCGGTCAGCATGGTGGCCTTGAGAGGGGGCAACCACCGCGACCCATAACGGAAACTTAATATCATCCAGGCTTTGCGCAATTTGCTTGCTCGTTTTTGACGTCGATACTACGTTAACTCAGGTCGTGATTCGCCGGTTCTCGGCGGAATGCAAACTTGCCATCAACAGTTTAAGAGGCCATCTCCATGGTTTTGCGGACTTCTTGGTTGGTCCTGGGGGTATTGTGCGTAGCCGGTTGTGGCGGAGCCAGCGATGGACGGCAAGCGATTTCGGGAAGCGTCACGCTCAACGGCGCTCCCTTGGAGCAGGGAACGATTGAGTTCGCTTCCGTCGATGGCAGCCAACAGTCGGGTGGCGGCATCACGAATGGGAAGTATTCGGTTCCGGCCGAGCAGGGGTTGCTGCCAGGCAAATACGTGGTGCGCATTTCCTCGACGGAAGAAGCAAACCCGGGCGCCCCGCTCGGGCCTCCCGGGCCTGAGGCCGAAACGGTGCAGAACAAGCAACTGATTCCGCCCGAGTACAACACCCAGTCCACGTTGACGGCGGAAGTGACCGAAGACGGCGACAACCAATTTGATTTTCAGATTCCCTAATTGCTCGCTTGGGAAGTCATTGCCGTAGCGCGGGCAACGTGTTCTTCGGCGTGTTGTTCTCATTGTGAAAACTCGATTTTTTTATCTCCTTTATTGCCGTTCGAGGTTCCCCTTATGACAACCTATCGCAGTCGGGCCTTTACGCTGGTGGAGCTGCTGGTGGTGATTGCCATTATTGGCATTCTGGTGGCGCTCCTGCTGCCCGCGGTCCAAGCGGCGCGCGAGGCGGCGCGGCGCACGCAATGCAGCAACAACCTCAAGCAAATCGGGGTTGGCTTGCACAACCACCACGACACGTTCAAGACGCTACCGCCCAGCACGGGACCGCATGGATGCTGCTGGGGCACCTGGCAAGTGTTGGTATTGCGGTTTGTCGAGCAGCAGAACGTATTCGACCTGTATCAAAACTGGGGCGGCAACGACAGCACCGGCCCGCGTTATGGCGCGGCGCCCAATTCCACCAGCGTGACCAACAAGCGGTTTGAGGCTTTCACCTGCCCCAGCGATCAGCCGAATAGTCCATTCGGTGGTCTCACCAACCACAACTACGCCGTGAATATCGGGAACACGGGCTATAGTCAAACCGCGAATCTTAACGGCGTCATTTTCCAGGGCGCGCCCTTCGCGCAGGCGAAGAACACCACCGATGTTTCCAAACGCACCGAAGGCCAAGCCTTGGCAACGATTACCGACGGCACGAGCAATACGCTGATGGTGGGCGAAGTCTTGCAGGGACAAGGAAGCGACTTGCGCGGGTTTACTTGGTGGGGCGACGCTGCCTCGTTCACCACGTACCTGGCGCCCAATAGCCCGCTTCCCGACCGGATCTACACTGCGGGCTACTGCAACAACCAGCCGACCCAGAAACGCCCCTGCGCCGTTTCCGATTCGACCAACCCCACCATGTTCGCCTCTCGCAGTTTGCACCCCGGCGGCGTGCAGGTGACCTTATGCGACGCTTCCTCGCGGTTTATCGCTCAGACGATCGACATCAACGTCTGGCGCGCGCTAAGCACCAGCCAAGGCGGCGAAGCGCTCGCGATTCCTTAAGGCCGAGCAGGGCGGATCGAAACCAATTGAGCCACGGATGAACATAGATGGAACGCGGATGAGAGAGGATGACGCTGTGCTTCCGGTCTTCGCTGTCTGTGTTCCACCCGTGTTTCATTCGCGGCTCATTGCTCTCTAAAACGGCCAGATTTGCGGGATCAGCAGCACGGCCACGATCGTCAGTACGAGTTTGAGCGGCGTGCCGATGCGGAGAAAATCGTTAAAGCGATAGCCGCCGGGGCCGTACACCATCATGTTGGTTTGATAGCCGATCGGCGTCATGAAGCTGGCCGACGCCGCGAACACCAGCGCCATGAGAAACGGCCGGGGGTCCGCGTCGTAGAGCTTGGCCGTTTGCAGGCAAAAGGGGAACACCAACACCGCCGCGGCGTTGTTGGTGACCAGCTCGGTCATGATCGATCCTACAATGAAGATACAAATCAACGCCGCCATCGGTCCCCAACTTTGCGTAACACCAAAGAGTGCTTCCGCCACGGTCGCCGCGGCGCCCGAGTTTTCCAGCGCCGCTCCCACGCCAAACGAGGCGGCGATGGTGATCAACACCTGCCACTCGATGCTGTTGCGGGCCTCGCCGGCCGAGAGGCACCCCACCGCCACCATCAGCGCCGCAATGAACACCGAAGCCGTGAGCGTGTCGGTCAGACCCGTGGTCATCAGCACCAGAAGAATTGCGAACAGCACCAGCGCCTGCCAGGCCCGGTCGTACCGCAGGGGACGCCACTCCTCGACATCGCTCACCAGGTAGAACGCTGGATCGTTGCGATGCGCGCGGAGAAAGTGCGGCCCCGTTTGCAAGAGCAGCGTATCGCCGGGGCGGAGGCGAATGTCGCCCACCTTCTTTTCGACGCGGGCGCCGCTGCGATGGACCGCCACCACCGCGGCGCCGTAGGAAGCGCGGAAGTTGGTCTCGCGAATGGTCTGCCCGATCAGCGGCGAACTGGCCGAGATGACCGCTTCGCACAAGCGGCGACGGCGCTGCTGGTGCGGCGCCACTTCGTACGCGGGATCGGCGGCGGGCACCACGCCCGGAATCTTTTCCAGTTCGATGATGCTGCTTACCACGCCGGTGAACACCAGGCGGTCCTGGCTTTCCAGCGTCTCGTCGGGACGCACGGGGGCGATGATCTCGCCGTTGCGGTCAATCTCGATCAGGAATAGACCCGGTAAGTGCCGTAGTCCCCCCGCCTCGATGGTTTGGCCGATCAGCGGACAGTTGGGCTGCACCACCACTTCCACCAGGTATTCGCGCCGGGCCTCGCCCAGTTGCTCCAGCAACTCCTTGCGCTCGGGCAGCCACCAGCGGCCGAAAATCATCAAGTAAACGAATCCGATCGCCGCATAAGGGATTCCGACCGACGCCAGTTCGAACAGGTGTATCCCCGGCAATCCGTGGTCGATCATCAGGCCGTTAATCACCAAGTTGGTCGAAGTGCCGATCAAGGTGCATGTGCCGCCCAAGATCGTAAAGAACGACAGGGGGATCAGCAGTTTCGAGGGCGACACCCGGTTCCGCCGGCACCAGTCGATAACCACCGGGATAAACATCGCCACAATCGGCGTATTGTTGAGGAACGCCGAAAGCGGCAACACCACGGCCGCCAGGCGGCTCATCACGGCCGACTCGGTCTTGGCGCGGCCCAGCACCCGCCGCCCCAGGTGGTCCAGCACGCCCGTCTCGCGCAGACCGGCCGCTACTACGAACAGGGCGGCTACGGTCAACATGCCAGCGTTCGAGAACCCGCCAAAGGCCTCCTCGGGGGTAATGATTCCCAATAACGCGAGCAATGCCGTGGCGCCAAGAAACAGCAAGTCGGGGGGCGCCAGGTTCTTCACCAGCGCCACCAGGATGAAGAGAACCAAGCCAACGCAGATCCAGCCTTCCAGGGTCATGGCGGGGGCAAACGACGTTAACGAACGAAGGTTGGAAATGACGGCTTCCAGTCCTTACGGAGGGAGGGCGGGGCAATCAGGAAGGGGAACTCCCAGGCGGCGAAGGGGCTAGTACGGGAATCAGCGGTCGTCTCCAGCGCTGCGCGCACGAAGAGGCTGCTTCCTACCGCATTTTTCGGCGGCGCCGTTTACGGAACTTAAACCGATCCAACGGCCCAACGCCAGGGGGCAGAAACGATTTCCGGTCCACTGTTTCGCGAAGCGGCCAGCCGGATGACCAAAGAAACGACCCCACCCCGCCGGTAGCGCGGAGGTCGGAGGTTGGGTCAGCGCGCAGGGGTAGGGTAGGTTTTTCGGGCAAGGAACTTGCGAAGTGGTGAGTGGTTCGACCGATAAACCAACCCGACCCCGTGGGTGGCGGGGATGGGCGGCGCTGCAGCGGTTGGGTTGATGGTTTATAATTCCAGGTAGACACCCGACCGAAGGACGCTTCCTCTTGTTCGCTTGCGAAAGGACCCGCAAATGTCATGGCGACGGTTTGGTTTCCTGGTCGCGTCGATTGCGTTTCTGGGCTGCGCGGCCGAGGCGCCTGAAGATAGCTCGTGGGCCGTGTCGCTGGAAAACGCTGCGACGGCGCTCGAAGCAAACCCGCCCCAGGCCCAGGAATTTCGCGAGTTGACCACGGCCGAACTTCCACAAACCGACGCCGAATGGCGTCGCCGGCTCACCCCCGAGCAATTCTACGTGACCCGCGAGAAAGGCACCGAACGCCCCTTCCGTAATAAGTACTGGGACTGCAAAAAGGAGGGGGTCTATCGTTGTGTGTGTTGCGGCCTGCCGTTATTCTCTTCGCAAACCAAATACGAGTCCGGCACCGGCTGGCCTAGCTACTGGCAGCCGATCGACGCCAAGGCGGTCACCACCCGCGACGACAGCAACTGGTTCTCCACCCGGACCGAAGTGCTGTGCGGGCGTTGCGACGCGCATCTCGGCCACGTGTTTGACGACGGTCCGGAGCCAACCGGGCTGCGGTACTGCATGAACTCGGCGGCGCTGGTGCTCGAAGAAGCGAATCGCGAATAGGCCAAAGTAAGGAAGCGAAGGGCGAGGGGCACTACAGGCGAAAATCTCTTGGGGGTATCATACAGCGACTTAGATCGGTGTGTATCTGCACACTGCGCGAGTTCCCAACGCAGGTAATTGAGAACCAGACCCCCACAATAGCCGGAGGCTAATAGCCTCCGGAAGTCGCGCGAAAGTTGATATTTCCGCCGCCCCCGGGTTCCGGAGGCTATTAGCCTCTGGCTAGGGTGAAGTTCCAAAGGCGGTTCGTCTTTGGTTAAGGTGAGGCGCGACTCTGCCTCTGCTCCTGTTTCCGCTTACGACGCTTCCATTGTCTCCATGCCGAAGATCACCAAACTGCTGGCCGCCAACCGGAGCGAAATTGCCATTCGCATCTTTCGCAGCGCCCATGAGCTGGGCGTGCGAACCGTGGCAATTTACGCCCACGAGGACCGCTTCGCACTGCATCGCTTCAAGGCCGACGAGGCGTACGAGGTGGGCAAGCCCGGCGAACCGATTCGGGCGTACCTGGATATTCCCGGCATTATCCACCTGGCGCTCCAGCATGGCGTGGACGCCATTCATCCCGGCTACGGCTTTCTCTCGGAAAATCCCGACTTCGCCCGCGCTTGCCAGGAAGCGGGGATCACGTTTGTCGGTCCCTCGGTCGAGGTGTTGCAACAACTCGGCGATAAAACCACCGCGCGCGGCATCGCCCAGCAGGCGGGCGTGCCCGTGCTGGGCGGCAGTCCGCAAGCCCTCGCGACGGCCGCCGAAGGAATGAAAGCCGCCGAGGCGCTCGGGTATCCGGTAATTCTGAAGGCGGCCCACGGCGGCGGGGGCCGCGGCATGCGCGTGGTGCGCCGCCCCGAACAGTTGGAAGAGGCGTTCCAACAGGCCCAGCGCGAAGCGCTTACGGCGTTCGGCTCGCGCGACGTGTTCCTCGAAAAGTTCATCGAGCGGGCCAGGCACTTGGAGGTCCAATTGCTCGGTGACAAGCACGGCAACTTGCTCCACCTCTACGAGCGCGACTGCTCGGTCCAGCGGCGGCATCAGAAGGTGGTCGAGATCGCCCCAGCGCCCAATCTGGACCCGCGGATTCGCAACGAACTGTGCGAGGCGGCCCTCGCCATCGGCCGCCAGGTCGGTTACTACAACGCCGGCACGGTCGAGTTCCTGCTCGACCAGGACACCGGCCAGTTTTACTTCATCGAGGTCAATCCGCGCATCCAGGTGGAGCATACGGTGACCGAAGAAGTCACCGGCATCGATATTGTCAAATCGCAAATCCTGGTGGCCCAGGGCGAACCGCTCCACCATGAAGAGATCGAACTGCCCTCGCAAGAGTCGGTCAAAGTGACTGGGTTTGCGCTCCAGTGCCGTGTAACCACCGAAGACCCCGAGAATGGCTTCATGCCCGACTATGGCCGCGTGACCCACTACCGCTCGGCGAGCGGCATGGGCATCCGTCTGGACGCGGGCACCGCGTTTTCCGGCGCCGTGGTCAATTCGTATTACGACTCGCTGCTGGTCAAAGTAACCGCCCGCGGCCGGCGGTTTATCGGCGGAATCTTGCGAATGGAGCGGGTGTTGCAGGAGTTCCGTGTGCGGGGGGTGAAGACGAACATCCCCTTCCTGTTGAAGCTGCTGATGCATCCCACGTTCCAGGCGGGGGAATGCACCACCCGGTTTATCGACGAGACGCCCGAACTGTTCCAGTTCCCCCGCCGCCGCGACCGGGCCACCAAGCTGCTCAGCTACCTGGGCGACGTGGCCGTGAACGGCAACTCGCTGGTGAAGGACCGGCCGGCCGCGTTGCGGCGCGAGCCGGCGCCGCTTCCCCACTACGACCCAGACGGGCCGATTCCCGACGGCATGCGGCAACGCCTCCAGCAATTGGGCGCCGAAAAGTTCAGCCGCTGGATTCTCGAACAGCGCCCGCTATTGTTCACCGACACCACGTTCCGCGACGCGCACCAATCGCTCTTGGCCACGCGCTTTCGCACGTACGACCTGGTGAACATCGCCGACGCCTACGCGCGCCTGTGCCCGCAATTGTTCTCGCTGGAAATGTGGGGTGGAGCCACGTTCGATACCTCGATGCGGTTCCTCAAAGAATCGCCCTGGCGGCGGCTGACCCAACTGCGAGAGAAGATTCCCAACATCCTGTTCCAGATGTTGCTGCGGGCTTCGAACGCGGTGGGCTACACGAACTACCCCGACAACGTGGTGCAGGCGTTTGTCGAAGAGGCGGCCCAGGCGGGCATCGACGTGTTCCGCGTGTTCGACGCCCTGAACTGGACCGAGAACATGCGCGTGGCGATGGATGCTGTGCTAAAGACCAACGCCTTGTGCGAGGCCGCCATTTGCTATACCGGCGACATTCTCGACCCCCGCCGCGCCAAGTACGACCTCAAATACTATGTGAACCTGGCCAAAGAACTGGAGAAGATGGGGGCGCACATCCTGGCCATTAAAGACATGGCCGGCTTGTGCAAGCCTCCCGCGGCTCGGCGATTGATCCAAACGCTCAAGCAGGAGGTGGGCATTCCGATCCACTTCCACACGCACGATACGGCGGGCATTCAAGCCGGGGCGATCTTCGAGGGCGCCGAGGTCGATCTTGACATTGCCGACGCGGCCCTGGCGCCAATGTCGGGCGGCACCAGCCAACCCAACCTCAACACGCTCGTGGCGTCGCTCCAGTTCACCGACCGCGATCCGCAGCTCGACCTAGCCCAACTTGACGCCATTGCCGACTACTGGCGTTCGGTCCGCGAGTTTTACACTCCCTTTGAAAGCCCGGTCCTGCCCGCCACCGCCGATCTTTACGAGCACGAAATGCCTGGCGGGCAGTACACCAACCTGTATTACCAGGCCCAGGCGCTGGGGCTGGCCGACCGCTGGCCCGAGGTGTGCCGCGTCTACGCGCAAGTGAACGAGATGTTCGGCGATATTGTAAAAGTGACGCCCACCTCAAAAGCCGTGGGCGACATGGCCTTGTTCATGGTCGCCAACGATGTGAAGGTCGGCGACGTGCTCGACCCGTCCCGCGAACTGGCGTTCCCGGCTTCGGTCATTGATCTGATCGGTGGCAAGATGGGCCAGCCGCCGGGCGGGTTTCCGCCGCAAGTGGTCGAGCGCGTTTTGCGCGGCGAAAAACCACTGGAAGGTCGCCCCGGCGCCGCGTTTCCGCCCGTGGACTTTGAGGACGCCGCCAAGACCATCGAAAAGTTCTTGGGCCGCCAACCGAGCCGGCGTGAAATTCTCTCCTATGTGCTGTATCCCAAAGTGTTCGAGGAGTTCGCGGCCCACCAGGTCCGGTACAGCGACACCAGCATGATCCCCACGCCGCTGTTCTTCTACGGAATGCAGCGAGGCGAGGAAGCGGCGGTGGAGATCGAGCCGGGCAAGACGCTGATTGTCAAGTTCCTGACCATCGGCGAGCCGCACACCGATGGCCGCCGGACCGTGTTCTTTGAACTCAACGGCCAGCCGCGCTCGGTCAACGTGATCGATCACACGTTGGAAGCCGAGACCCAAAAGCGGCTCCAGGCCGATCCGAGCGACCCCAAGCAAATTGGCGCCGCCATGCCTGGCATGGTCGTCACGGTGGCGGTGCAGCCGGGCGATCCGGTGACCAAGGGCCAGAAGCTCCTCAGCATCGAAGCGATGAAGATGGAAACCACGCTCTACGCCGAGCAGGATGGCAAGGTGGCCCAAGTCTACGCGCATCCCGGCAGCCAGATCGAAACCGGCGATTTGCTAGTCACCTTCGAGTAAGGCCTGCGGGCTCCGAAACGTCCACTCGGGGTGGATTCTGACAAACAGAATCCGCGCTGCTCGTCCGATTGGAGAGCGCGAAACCGCAAGCAATCACGTTTGCGGTTTCGTGCTGCAAGAAGTCGTCCGCAGCTCTCCCGCGGGAAATTCCCGCGTCTTCCTGCACCAAGTTAAGACCGCCCCGAACCGCGGCTGGAAAGCCCAATTTTCCTCCTTTTTTTGGAGGAACCCCCACCGATATATCCTGTTTACAGCAATTTGCTTGCAGAACGGCAAGGTTCGCGATAATCTTTTGTCTACTATTCTTTTCTCTTCGCATTCGCATTCGCTTTTTTTTCTTGAATTAGGGGAGGGTCCGCCATGTTCGCACGGTTTCGGAAGGGCGGGTTTACGCTAGTGGAATTGTTGGTGGTGATCGCCATCATTGGCATTCTGGTGGCGTTGTTGCTACCGGCGGTGCAGGCCGCCCGCGAGGCGGCGCGGCGTTCACAATGCACGAACAATCAGAAACAAGTGGTGCTGGCCGTCCACAACCTGCACGACACCCACAACACCATGCCGCCGATGACGTCCACCTGCGCCGACCCGGCCAACAGCGGCTGTTTCACGCCCACCACCACGGCCTTCGGGCGGCATAACTACACGTTGTTCCACTTTTTGCTCCCGTACATCGAACAGAAGAATATCTACGATTTGCTTACCCCCGGCGGTTACGCGGGCGGTCAGTACCAGCGCGTCATCGACACCTTCATCTGCCCGTCCGACGTTTCCAATAACCGCGGCATGTGCTTGACGACCAACGGCGGGGCGAACAACTGGGCGATTACGAACTATGGCGGCAACAACTATGTGTTTGGCGACCCGCCCAATAGCCGCGGCTATCCGCAAAGCAAGAAGACGTTTGCGGCGGTGACCGACGGGACCTCCAATTGCGTGTTCTTCGCCGAGATTTACGGCACCTGCGGGAATACCGGGAACCTCAACTCGGGAAACACGTGGGGTAGTCTTTGGGCCGACGCCAACAGCACTTGGCGGCCGGGGTTCAACTTTGGCGCCAGCAAGGGCGATGGCGGAATCACCACCTATCCCCCCGCGGCCAAGTTCCAGGTGCGTCCGCACTACATCAACAACTGCAACCCCTTGGTGCCGCAAGGCATCCATCCCGGCGGCATCATGGTCGGTTTGGGCGACGGTAGCGTGCGGTTCTTGGCGGGAACCATGACGGACTTGGTTTGGCAGCGGGTCGTGGACCCGCGCGACGGCAATCCCTTGGGAGAACTGTAAGGTGGTTTTCTTGCAACGCGTTTGGCTTGGAATGGCCGTGGCGGCGCTGGCGGCCGGTTGTGGCGGAAACGGCAACCAGCCGGACTTTCCCGACTTGCACCCAGTCACCGGCGTCGTGACCAAGGGCGGAGCGCCGGTGTCGGGCGGCGTTGTGCAGTTCAACCCCGTGCCCGATAGTTCCGAGTTCCTCATCAACAGCGAGGTCGGCCCCGACGGCGCGTTCAGCCTGTCCACGGTCCGCACCACCGACACCGACGGCGAACGCAAACGGGGTGTCGCCGCCGGCCAGTACAAGGTTACCTACACGCCGAACGTCGCCGACCAGACCGCCGGCTATCAGCCGCCGATCACGCTCCCCGAGCCAGTCACGGTCGAGCCAAAAGACAACGATCTTAAAATCGAACTTCCCAGCGCGTAGTACAAAAGCTGCTCAATCCCCGCGACGAACCCGCAAGCCCCAACGCATGCGGGTTCGCGCCGTCTCCTATTTCCACCCCGTCATCACACCGCCGTGGGCCGGGAGCGGCAGAACCGCCTCATCCACGCGCAAGCCGGCGGTGCGCAGCCAGCTTTGCACTTCATCCAGCCGGTAGCAGCGGCCTTCGCAAATCGAGAACAACAAGGCCGAATACGCCGCCACCTCTCGTGGACCCGGAGAGATGGGCGGCGCTCCCTCGGGCACGGAATCGAGAAACGCGTCCAGCACCACCATCCGTCCGCCCGGCGCCAGGGCCGCGGCAAAGCGGCGGACGATCGCTTCTGCATCGGCGGCGCTGTAGTCATGCAGCAGGTTGGCGATCAGCACCGCGTCGGGCGTTTGCTCCAGTTCGATCGTATGCACGTTGCCGGGGACCAACCGCACGCGGTCTTCCACGCCCCGCAGCGCCGCGTACTCCAGCGCCACTTGGAGCGCCGGCGCCCGATCGACGATGAACGCCTGAAGCCGCGGGTGCTTCTCTAGCAGCGCATAACTATAAAGCCCGTGACCGCCGCCCACGTCGACCAGCGTTTGGGCGCCGGACAAATCCACCGCTTCGGCCAGAAAGGGTGCAATACTGCGGGCGCGGTCGGCCATGGCCCGCGCCAACACGCCTGCCGTGGCGGGATCGTCCAGGGCCGAGGGTTGCTCCTCGCCGTGATAGACAAACGACACCCCGCCCGCCGGATGGTCCCGCTGCAAGCACTCAATCATCTGCCGCACATCGCCGGAGAACGCCCCCAGGCCAACGTACCCGCGCAAGTGAAAGGGACTCTCGGGCGAGAGCTTCTCGCGGCCGTAGTCGGTCAGGCGAACAAGCTGCCCCTCCACGTCGATCAGCCCCATCGACCGTAAGCCCGTCAACAACACAATTGCCGGCCGCTCGGCCAGATTTAGTTGTTGACGCAGTTCGGCAAACGTGCGCGGGGCGTCGCAAAGCGCCTGGCCCACGTCGAACTCGGTCGCCGCCGCCACCAACAGGTGCGAAAGCTGTGCGGCGCGGAACTCGTCCAGAAAAGCGGTGGTGTCGTGCTGGGGTTTCGGTAGAGACATTACGGGCGAGAGAGCAGGAAAACACTTGTCGGCGGCCCCAAAGGCTGCCATCATGCTACTGCATTCTTCGTTGAAGTGTGAAGGGTTCTGCAATGTAGGTCACTCGCTCTGTTAGCGACCAACGGCGAGCGAAGCGAGCCGACCTACATTGAAGCCGCCATGCCTTCGTGAAATGCTTTGGTTCTTCCGTCGCACGTTCCCAAGGAGTCTGTCGCGATGTCTACGCACCCTCGCCGCGCGTTTCTACAACAAGCGGGACTTGGCGCCGTGGCGCTGAGCATGAGTCATTCATTGGCCGCGGCCCAATCGTCGGAACGGATCGTCGTCGGGGTGATTGGCGTGGGCGGCATGGGGGGCAACCATCTGCGCCACTTGGCCGGCCGCAAAGACGTGGAAGTGGCTTACGTGTGCGACGTGGACCAGCAACGTCTGGCTGCCGCGGCGCAGCAGGCGCAATCCATTTCCGGCCGCGCTCCCAAGTCCGCCAAAGATTTGCGCCAGGTACTGGACGACCGCAACGTGGATGCGGTCTTCATCGCCACGCCCGACCATTGGCATGCGCCGGCCGCGATCCTGGCTTTGGACGCCGGCAAGCACGTGTACGTGGAGAAGCCGTGTTGCCATAACATTCGCGAAGGGCGGCTCCTGGCCGACGCGGTCCACCGCTCTGGCAAACTGCTCCAGGTAGGCACGCAAAGCCGCAGCACCGGTTTCGTGCGCGAAGCGATCCAGCGCATCCACGGAGGCGAGATCGGCGACGTGCTGGTGGCCAAGGCCTGGAACAGCCAGCGTCGCGGGTCCATTGGCAAGAGCCAGCCCGGCCAGCCGCCGGCGCATCTGGACTTTGATCTGTGGGTTGGTCCCGCGCCGATGACCGAGTACCGCCCCAACCTGCTGCATGGCATTTGGCGATGGTGGTACGACTTTGGCTGCGGCGACATCGGCAACGACGGCGTGCACGACATTGACGTGGCGCTGTGGGGGCTCGGCGCCACCACGCACCCCACCACCGCGACCTGCTTTGGCGGCAAGTACTTCTTTGACGACGATCAGCAGTTTCCCGACACGCAGTACGCCGTGTTCGAGTACCCGGCCGAAGGCGCCCCGCGGGGAAGCAAGAAGCAGTTCATCTTCGAGCAGCGTATCTGGTCGCCGTATACGCAGGAGGGTTACGAGAACGGCGCCGCGTTCTACGGGACCAACGGCCTGATGATCCTCGGCCATAGCGTCGGCTGGCGGCTTTATGGTCCGCGCAACAAACTAATCGCCGAGCGAACCGGCGGCGCCGACCTGGCCGCGCATCATCAGAACTTTTTCGACTGCGTTCGCGGAACGCAATCGCAACTAAACGCCGATGTCTTGGCCGGCCACCTGTCGGCGACTTGCGTCCATTTGGCGAACATCGCCGCCCGCGTGGGCCGGGTGTTGCACTTCGACCCCAAGACCGAGCAAATCACCGGCGATGACGAAGCCGCCGCCCTCGTCCAGCGCCAGTACCGCGCCAACCACTGGGCGACGCCCAAAGCCTGAGGCGGTAGGGTGGGTCAAGCCTTCGCGACCCACCATCAGCAACGCACAAGGATCGGTGGGTCGCGAAGACGTGACCCACCCTACGCATTTTTTTCCGGCAGGTATGATGTCTTTTGAGTGTGGTGCATTCGCTCCGCGAGTGCGCCACATTTGAAACCCGCCAAACGGCTCTGAAGTGCGCTCTACTCGTCCGTGGGAGCGGGCTTGGTTTCCTCGTCGCTCGCGGGCGGCGTTTCGCTGGATTCCGGCGTTTCGCTTGCCTTTGGCGTGTCCGAAGCTTCTGGCGTTTCGGTGGGCTCTGGCTTTTCCGAAGACTCCGGCTTTTTGGTTTCGGTGGACTCCGGCGTATCGCTGGGAGGCGGCGTTTCGCTGGATTCCGGAGTTTCGTCAGGAGTTGCCGCGTCGTTGGTTTGCGGCGGCTGCACTCCCGTGCCAGATGGGGTGGGTTCGTCCTCCTCGGGCAGGAGCAAGTCGCTGGCGCCCGGCAGCGTGGTGAGATCGAATGCGCTTCCCGCGCTGGCCGGTTCTTCCTCCATGCCGGGCGTGGTGGGAGGCGCCGGTTCTTGCTTCGAGAACCACACCAAGAAGTCCTGGGTCGATTCGGTCGCCAGTTCCGCTGCCTTGCGCTCGGCCGAGCGGCCCAGCACCGTGTCGGGCCATTGCTGGGCGACCTTCTGGTAGTTAGCCAACGCGGCCTCCAGGTCTTGCTTGTCGGCCGTCACCGCAAACAGGGTCTCATGGGCTTCGCCCAGTCCAAAGATCGCCCGCCGCCGCAGCAGCGCGTCGCGGCCGTCTTTGAGAATGGCCTCGTAACCTTGGATCGCCTGCTTGAGCAGCTTTTCAGCCTCTTTGCGGTCGGTAAACGACTTTTGCGAACCATCGGCCAGTTGCACGTCGGACGCCAACAGCACGGCCCACAAGCTAGCCGGTTCCCCCGCGTGTTTTTTGGCGACTTCCACCAGCGCGGCCGGCTCGGATTGTTCGGCGGCCTTGTAGAAGTCGGTCCAGGCCGCGGTCGTTTGCGAGGTGTTCCAGGCTTTGAAGTACATCCAAGCGAAAAAGATCGCGACCGCCGCCACCAGCACGGTGATCACCAGCCCGAGGTGGGGCTTGACCACTTCCACCTGGTGGCCGACCCAATCGGCAAGCGTGTTGGTTTGCAGCTCGTGACGACGTTCCGATTTCATACGCGCACTTCCGTCGAAAAGAAACGGCGACTCCATCGCCGAGAGGGGTACGAGGGAGAAAGGCCTGCTGGTAAGTGGCAAGTATAGAGGACGCTTTTTCCTAACGTCAAGACGGATAGGCTCTTAGCCGCCTCCGCGCCTCCGCCAAGAAATAGAGAACGAGGAGCAACGGATGAAACGCGGAAGGAACATGGATAAAACGAGAGTCGCCCAAGTAGACCCGGTTGCAGAGAACGAGGCAATCACGCTTTCATCTTTATCTTTATCCGTGTTCCTTCCGTGTTTCATCCGTGGCTAACTTTCTTGCGCTGGCGTTCACACAAACACCCAAAACCCGCAATCCAAAAGGGGTTAAGTTTTTCGCGCAATGCTGCTACAATGGCGTTGGGGTGTACACGATCCCAGCACGCCTTCGGGTCGGTCGACGGACGTCGACCGAAGATGAGGACCACCAATTTATGCGTAGGAATGCGCTTTTTAACCGGCGTTGGCGAACACGCTCTACCTCGGCGGTAGCCGTGCTCTTGGCGGCGCTGGGCGGGTGTCATAGTGCGACCACGCCTGGCGAACAGGCGGCCCAAACCGACGCGGTCTCCCCGCGCGAAGTGGCGGTGACCGAGGTTCGCCAGGATACGTGGCCACAAACGCTTCGCGTGCAGGGGAGCTTGCTAGGCGACGAGCGTTCGATTATCGGCTCCAAGGTGGCTGGCCGGGTCGAAAGCCTGGCGGTCGATCTTGGAACGTTCGTGCGAAAGGGCCAACCGCTGGTCGTGCTCGACCGGCGCGAACTGGAGCTTCGCATGCGCCAAGCCGAAGCGCAGTTGCAGCAGGCTTGCGCCGCGATTGGACTCGCGCCGGAGGAATCCGAAACACAACTTCGCCGCGAGAATGCGCCTCCGGTGCGGTTGGAACAGGCCCTGGTGGACGAGGCCCGTGCCTCGCTATCGCGAGCCGAGCAGTTGCCCACGCGGCAAGCAATCAGCCAGACTGAGATCGAACGCCTCACCGCGCAGCTCAAGACGGCCCAGGCCCGTCATCAGTCGGCGCTGAATAATGTGGGCGAGCAGATCGCCTTGATTGGCGTGCGGCGGGCCGAGTTAGCGCTGATTCAGCAACAGTACGAAGACGCGGTGATTTTGGCGCCCTTTGACGGGTTGGTTGAATCGCGCAACGTGGCCCCCGGCCAGTACGTCCAAATTGGGCAAGCCGTGGTGACGCTGGTGCGCACTGATAAGCTCCGCTTCACCGCGGGTGTGCCGGAAACCAAGGCGGCCAACGTGCGTATCGGGCAGTCGGTGTTGATCCGCCTGGCGGGCGAGCCGCAACCCTTGCACGCCGCCATCACGCGCATTAGCCCCACGGTGTCGCAAGCCAGCCGGGCCTTGATGATCGAGGCTGACGTGCCCAACCCCAACCTGCAATGGCAGGCCGGGCTGTTTGCCGAGGCCGAAATTGTAATCGACCCGCAGGCCGCCACGCTGTCGGTTCCCACCGACGCCGTGACCGAGTTCGCCGGCATAGAGAAGGTCTGGATCGTCCTCGACGGAAAATCGGTCGAACACCCCGTGCGCACCGGTCGCCGCGACGACCAACGCATTGAAATCCTAGACGGCTTGGCGGAGGGCGATCTGATCGTGAGCCGTTCCGGCCAAGGTTACGCCGGCGAGGTCGTGGCTGTTCGCGAGCCAGTCGCCTCCCCCGCCCAAGCCTCGCTCCCAACCCAATCCGCCGAATAGATTCCCCATCAGCGGTGTCCGCATTGGGGTGGGTGGGGCGGAGCTGAAGCGCCGCACTAGCGCCGCACAATAAAATTTCTGGGGCGTCGCTTAGGCTCCGCCCCAGCCACCCTGTCGCCCTACCTGCCTTAATCGCGTTCCCACCTTAGGAGTTCCCGCGTGCAGTGGCTTGCGGAAGTTTGCGTGCGTCGGCCGGTCTTCGCCTTGATGTTGATCGCGGCGGTAGTCGTATCCGGCACGGCGGCGTATTTCCAGTTGGGCATCGACCGCTTTCCCAACATCGATATGCCGTCGGTGAACGTCTACACCATCTACCCCGGCGCCGCCTCGGCCGAGGTCGAGTCGGAAGTCACGCAAGTGCTGGAAGACGCGGTCTCCAGCGTGGCGGGGGTGGATGAATTGCGGTCGATCACCAACGACGGGGCCTCGCTGGTGCTGTTGACCTTCAACTTGAACGTGGACATTGACGTGGCCGCGCAAGACGTGCGCGACGCGATCTCCCGCGTGTCGAACCGGTTGCCGCCTGACATTGACCCGCCGGTGGTCCGCAAGCAGGACTTGGACGCCTCGCCCATTATGACGCTGGCCGTTTCCGGCCCGCGCACCTCGCGCGAGCTGTACTTTCTGGCCGACCGCTCGGTAAAAAGCGTGATCGAATCGGCGGGCGGCGTGGGTGAAGTGCAGATTCGCGGCGCCACGGACCGCGCGGTGCAGCTCAACATCGACGCCCAACGCTTGGCCGCCTATCGGCTGTCGATCATGCAAGTCCATGACGCGCTGACCTCGCAAAACGCCGAGATTCCCGGCGGCCGCGTGGATGCGGGCTTTCGCGAACTGAGCCTCCGCACGCTGGGCCGGTTTCCCAATGCCCGTGACTTCTCCCAGATGGTGGTGTCCACGGTCGATGGCGTGCCCGTGCGGCTAAGCGACCTGGGCGAGGCCATCGACCACGAGAAAGAACGCCGCACCGCCGCCCGCTTCGACGGTCAACCGGCCGTGGTGCTGGAAGTCCAGCGGCAATCGGGCACGAACACGGTCGAGGTCATCGACGCCGTCAAGGAGCGACTCGGCGACGTTCACAAGTTGCTCCCGCCCGACGTGCGGGTCGATGTGCTGCAAGACCAGTCCCGCTATATCCGCGCGGCCTTGCACGAGATTCAAAACCACCTGGTCTCGGGCAGCATCATGGCGAGCATCGTGGTGCTGTTGTTCATGCGCTCGTGGCGGTCCACGCTGATTGCGGCGGTGGCCATTCCCACGTCGATCATCGGCACGTTTGCGCTGATGCGGGCGATGGACTTCACGCTCAACAACGTGACCATGTTGGCCCTGGTGCTGATGGTGGGCGTGGTGATCGACGACGCCATTGTGGTGCTGGAAAACGTCTTCCGCATGATTGAAGAAAAGGGGATGGGTCCCCGGCAAGCCGCCGTCGAAGGCACGCGGGAAATCGGGCTGGCGGTGTTGGCCACCACGCTCTCGCTGGTGATTGTGTTCCTGCCGGTGTCGTTCCTGTCCAGCGTGGCGGGGCGGCTGTTGTTCCAGTTTGGCATTACCGCCACGGTGGCGGTGCTGATCTCAATGTTGGTGAGCTTCTCGCTCACGCCGATGATGTGCAGCCGGCTTTTGCGGCGGGCCGATGCGTCGGCGTCCGAGGGGCCTGCCTCGCGGCGCGGGTTCTATCGCTACATCGAAGAAAGCTACATGTGGTGTCTGCGGCTGTCGATGCGGAACCGCCTGGCCGTCTGCGCGCTATCGCTAGTGGTGATCGCCAGCAATGTGCCGCTGTATAAAATGGTCAAGCAGGACTACATCCCCACGAACGTGGACGAGGGCGAGTTTGAAGTCCGCCTTTCGGCGCCCGAGGGTACGACTGTCGCCGCCATGGAGCGCGTGCTGGACGCGGTGGAGACCGATCTGCGAAAGATCCCCGGCGTGGCGCACGTGCTGTCCACCGTGGGCACGGGCGGCACGCGCAGCGTCAACGGCGCCGCCATTTACGTTCGGCTGATGGATATCGAGCAGCGTACGTTCTCTCTGGCCCGCCTGTGGGACGCCACGCTGGAAGGCGATCCGGCGGCATCGTGGCGGGGGAACTTCACCCAGCGCGACAAGATGCAGGAGGTGCGCCGCGCGGCGGGACGGTATCCCGACTTGCGGGCGTCGGTGCGCAACCTGACGTCGTTCCGCCAGGGCGCTCCGGTCGATATCGACTTTGTGGTGACCGGCCCCAGCCTGGACACCCTGGCCGCGTTCAGCGCCCAGTTGCGAGACAAGGTTTCTGAGATTCCCGGCATTGTTGATGCCGACACCACGTTGCGGCTGGACAAGCCCAACCTCTTGGCCCACATCGACCGCGAACGGGCCGCGGCGCTCGGGGTCGATGTGCAGGAGATCGCCAATACCTTGCGAATCGCGGTGGGCGGCGACGACCGCGCCTCGCGGTTTTACGACAACCAGGCCGACGACGCATACGACGTGGAGCTGCGCCTGGTGGGCGTGGACCGCCGCGACGTTCGCTCCATCTCGCAGCTTTACGTGCGCACGGAACCGGGGGAAAACGCGCTGCTGGAAGGCTCGCTGTGGAACGGCTCGGCTTCGGGCGACGTGGCGCATACGCGGCTGGATAACCTGGTGCGGTTTACCGAGGACGTTAGCCCTTCGCGCATCGACCGCCTGGACCGGCAACGGATGGCGGCCGTGCGGGCCAACATTACCGCGGACTACGCTTTGAGCGATCGCTTGGAGGCCGTGCAAGCGGCCGCCGTGGAGTTGGGCCTACCGCCGGGTTACTCGACGCGCGTCCTGGGACGCGGCCGTGAACTGGACCGCACCTTGAAGGACTTTGGCTGGACGTTCCTGCTGTCGTTCGTGTTTATGTACATCGTGCTCGCCGCGCAGTACGAGCACCTGGTCCACCCGCTGACGATCCTGTTTTCGCTTCCTTTGGCGGTGCCGTTCGGGTTGTTCAGCCTGTGGCTGGGCGACGAGACGCTTAACCTGTATTCAGCGCTGGGTATCCTGGTGTTGTTCGGCGTGATTAAGAAGTCGGCCATTTTGCAGGTGGACCACATCAATCAACTGCGCGAGCGCGGCGTGGAGCGCGAGGCGGCGATCTTGCAAGGCAACCGCGACCGGCTGCGGCCGATTCTGATGACCACGTTCTCGTTTGTGGCCGGCATGTTGCCGCTGCTAATCGCCACCGGGCCTGGCGCGGAAGAACGCCGCTCCATCGCCGTGCTGGTGGTGGGCGGCCAGACGCTGTCGCTATTGCTGACCCTGTTGGCCGTGCCGGTGATCTACTCGCTTCTGGACGACGCCGCGCAACTCTACTTCCGCTTTGCCCCGCCCGCCCACCACGACGCCGAAGAGCCGCTGCAAGAAGTCGCCGTCTGACGGGAGTGGTGAAGGAGCGAATAGCGAATAGAGAGTAGAAGGACGCGCGACCTCCAGCAGAAGTTGACGCTCATTCCTACGCTCTGCGTGGGAACACCGGTCTGCGACGCTCTGCGTCGCAAGTTCCGCCGCCAGCCACCCTCTGGGCATTGAACAATCAATCGCGTGAAATCGCGTTAGGGGTGGCGCCTCTTGACGACGCAGAGCGTCGTAACGAGAGGCTGCGTCGTACGGTGGCCGCTTGCTCGGAGCTCGCGTGGTTTCAATTAGGTTCTGCCGCAGCCATAATGGCCCCGCCGGTTCGTGACGCAATACGAAACGGCGATCCACCCGGCAACCCGTTTCTCGGCGCTCTTCGCAACTACTCCTTGGAGGAAGATCATGCCGCATTCTCGTCTCGTCGCGTTGCTCTCGGTTGTCGTTGCTGCGTTCTCGTCGGGGGCTTCCGCCGCCGAGAAGGTGTGGATCGAGGCCGAGCATTTGGACGGCGTGCGCGGCTACTGCTGGCCGATGGGACGGCCCGAGATGAAGAAGACCGCCGGCCATTGGGGCCTTTCCGGGCCGGGCTGGGCCGCCGAGTGGAACCAAGGCGGCGAAAGCGGCTTCTTGTCCATCGCCACCGGCGCCGACGATGACCGCGCGGTCGCCACCAAGACCCTGGACGTTCCCGTCGCGGGCGAATACCGCCTGTGGGTCCGCTATGGCGACTGGCGCGAACAAACCGAGCGGTTCCAAGTGCGGCTGGAGCAAGACGGGCAGCCGCCGCAAGAGTTGCGCTTCGGCGAGCAGCCGCGCGTGGAAGAAGACAACGAGATGAAGCTTTACTTTGGCTGGGCATTCGCCTGGGACGGCCAGCCGGTGCGGCTCAAGAAGGGAGCGGCCCGGCTCAGCCTGGTGTCGACGACCAAGGACCCGCAGCCGCGGCAGATCGATGTGATCGTACTGACCAACGACGTTGAATATCGCCCGCTCATCAAAGAACGCCCTGCGAACGAGACCTGGACGCTGCTCGACGGCTGGCGCGACGGCCTGCCGCAAGACCTACCGCCGCTCGCCCGCCGCGTGGCCCCATCGTTAGAGAGTACGGCGCCCGCTCGGCAAGCGGCCAGTGGCGACTCGGCCCCGCTTTCCACCACGTTGCCCGAATCCTGGCAAGTGCGCACCTTCCGCGACAAGGGCTTCCTTTACCTCTGGAATGTCAGCCACACCAACGCCGCCGAGACGTGGCTTTCCGACAAGCCGGACCGGGTCAAGTTTCCCTACAACATCATCGACGCCAACGTGCGCGAGGAATTCGAGAAGAAGTATGCCGGCCGCAATGACGTGCCGATCTTCTCCGACCCGCGCGTGACGCCCGCGTTTCACGGCGTGGGGCCGGGGGTGTTCGCAGTAGACGCCAAGACCGGCGAAGTGAACGTCACGGGCAAGCTGTTCGACAAGTGGCTGGACGCGCACCCCGAGCGAGCCTGGGCCATGATGATGAACTACCACCCCGGCGCGCCCATCGGCGAAGCGGGAATTGCGCTGTTTCAGAAGCACCGCGACCGCTACGTGGGGTCGATCGCGGGCGAAAGCCTGGGCTATTTCTACCCGCCTGCCGAAGCGATGAAGACCGCCACCGCTGGCGCCAAGACGCGGCGGCAACTGGTCGCGGCATTCACGCCCATCTCGCTCAAGTCCAATGCCGAGAAATACCGCAAGGTGTTCGGCCGCAACTTGGACGCCAACCCGTACCAGGACGTGATTGCGTGCCTGTCGGTGGGCAACATTGCCTTTGCGCCGCTGAGCCTGGACTGGGGGGCGCGCACCGTGGGTTATGAATCGTCGGCCATGACGTTCTCGGTCTTGGGTATGCGGATGGCGTTTATGCGCGGCGCCGCCCGGCAGCACGGCGCTACGATGGCTACCTATCGAAGCTGCAACTTCGGCGACTCGTCCACCATTTTCTCCAACGGGGGCAGCTACCATACGCCGCAGGCGATTCTCGACAACTACTACTCGGTCTACTCCGGCGCCGGGATGACATGGTACAAGTTCGACATCTGGCACCAGTACATGTCGGGCGCGGGCATGTTCTACCACGAGCAAGGTTTCGATGAGTTCTGGAAGCCTGGCGGCACCAGCGCCGCGGGAATCCAAGAGGTGCAGCTTTCGCCCAAGGGAAAGCTGGTCGATCGATTCCTGCGCAGCACGGCCGCCGAACCGGACCGCGGCGTTCCTTACACGCCGGTGGCGTTCCTGGTGGATTACGCCCACGGCTGGGAGCCGGGGCCGTTCTGGCCCAACTCGTTCAAGAACTGGCACGGGCATCAGGATCGCTTCTTGTACGGCGACCACGAACGGATGTTGCAGGAGTATTTCAGCGTGGCGTATCACCCCATCGGCCGTGAAAGCGAGAGGCCGATGACGGCCACCAACGAGGTCTACGTGCCGGGCGTGTTCGGCGACATCTTTGACGTGATCTACGCCTATCCCGACGTGGCCAAATGGCGCACCATCGACACCTACCCGGTGGTGATCGCCGCGGGCGATATCGAATTAACCGCCGCCGAAGGCCAGCGCCTGGCGGAGTACGTGAACCGCGGAGGCACGCTCTTGGTGGCCGACACGCACCTGACCGGCCCCGGCGCCGCCGCGTTGAAATTGCCCGCCGCCAACGAAACCAAAGAAGCCGACGCCTACCACTGGCTTCCCCAGGGTAGGTCACTTGCTCCGCGAGTGACCAACGACGACGCGCAGAGCGAATCGCCCGCACAAGAGTCACCCACGTTGGCCTCGCCGCGCTTCCGCTACCGTCCGATTGTCAGTACAAGTGAAAAATGGCAGCCGTTGGCGACCACGTCCGAGGGCGACGTGTTCTGCGCCGCGGCCGATCGGGGACAGGGTCGCGTGGTTTACTTGTCCGTACCGCGCGGACTGGCGATCGGTGGCGAGGCGGTTCCCGCCGTGGCCCGATTGATGGCGCATCTGACGCGTGGCCTGATGCCGGTCGAAGTCGACGGCGACGTGGAGTGGATGGTCAACCGCGCAAAAGATTGCTGGCTCGTCACGTTACTCAACCCGGCCGGACAGGACAAGCCGCAGCACGGCATTACCGCCACTGACTATCGCGAGAACCGGCAGGTGACGATCTGCGCGCAAGCCCCCATTCAAGCCGCCCGCGACCGGCTGTTGCCAACCGATAAGTTCTCCGTCAACAACAATACCGTGCAAGTCGAAGTTCCCGCTGGCGCCGTAAGAATTATTGAACTGAAGTAGGTGCGGTGCACAGGTGCAGTCTGCCCCGATAAGGCGGAACCCACCTTTTCGTCCATCCACGGAAGCCCGTCGGCGCCGCGAAACCACAAACGATATTGCTCGCTTTCAAAAGATTTCGAGGCGCGAAACCGCAGGCGATATCGCTTGCGGCCAGCGCGCTGTTGAATGCTTGGAAACCTCATTTGTGTCTCCTGTCGCACGCCAACCGCAATCTTCCGCAGTCGTTCGCTCGCTTTCGCCCATGGTGGTGTTGAGCATCTGGTTGGCGGCCTTCGTGCTTTACTGCATCGTCTTCTACGCCACGCCGCTCTCGGTTTCGACCGCCGAGCAACCCGTCCGCCGCGCGCTGTTCCTGCTGCTGGCGTTGACCCCCGAGTTCTACCTGGACGCATGGACCGGCGGGGGCGAGATGCGGTTGGCGGTGCTGGATCGGCTGCCGGTGCTGCTGACTGCCGGGTTCATTGCGGCGTGGGGGGTGGCGCTGGGGTGGGCGGTGCTGGAACTGGCGGGGTTGACGCGGCGGCTTTCGAGCGGCGAGATGTTTGTGTTCGCGGCGGGCGTGGGATTGAACTTGCTGTCGCTGGCGACGCTGGCCGCCGGACTGGCGCGCTGGCTGGATCGGCCGCTCTTGTGGTTAGGCATGACGGCGGCGGCAACGGGCGGGTTGCTCGCGCTGGCGATCTGGAAGCGGCGGCGAACGACGGCGGTCGTCACTCGCTTGAAGACGGCCGCGCGGGAGGCACGACTTGAGGTTTCGCCCGCGTGGTTGGCGCTGGGGGCGCCAGTGGTGCTGATGATCGTCTGGGGCGCCACCGTGCCGCCCTGGGAGTTTGACGTGCGGGAGTATCATCTTCACGCGCCCAAGGAATGGTTTCGGCAAGGCGCGATCAACTTCCTTCCGCACAACGTCTACGCCAACATGCCGCTCGGGGCCGAGATGCACTCCTTGTTGGCCATGAGCCTGGCGCCCGGCGAACGAAGCTGGTGGTGGGGCGCCTTGGCCGGCAAGACGGTGATGGCCAGCTTTGCGCCGCTCACGGCGGCGGGACTGTGGTGCGCTGGGCGCCGCTTCTTCTCGCCGCTGACGGGCGTGGTCGCCGCGCTGGTGTATCTTTCGGTTCCTTGGATCGCGCACACCGCCACCGCGGGACTGAACGACCACGTCCTGGGGTGTTACGTGTTGCTGGCGTTCTACGCGCTCCTGCTGTGGCGCGAAAACAAGGCTTGCTGGAGACTGTTAGCGTTGGCGGGCTTTCTCGCCGGCGCCGCCGCGGCGTGCAAGTATACCGGGCTGTTGTTCGCGGTCGCCCCACTGGGCGCGCTCGCGTTTGGGCTTGCGCTGCGGGATAAGTCCGCTTCGTCTCGCTCATCGACGGAACCAGGCGCCCGTCCACTCACCGTTTCCATGCGCCGTCTGCGCGCGCCGCTCTTCATCGCGTGCGGCTTCGCGGCATTCGTCTCGCTTGGCGGCGGCCTCTGGTACGCCAAGAATGCCGCCCTGGCAAGCAATCCGGTATACCCGCTGCTTTATGACGTCTTCGGCGGACACACCTGGACCGAAGCGAAAGACGCCCGCTGGCGCCGCGCTCACCAGGTTCCCCGAAGCGAAGACAATGGCCCGTACTCGCCGCGACGTCTGGCGGCCGCGGTTGCACAGGTGGGGTGGCGCGGCGAGTGGCTGAGCCTGGTGCTGGCTCCGCTTCTGGCGCTGGCGCCGCTGGCGGCGCGAAACCAGCATGCGGGAAGTCGGCGCGCGTTAGCTATGACGGCGGGGATGGTGGTGTTTGTGTTGGCGGCGTGGTGGCTGATGACGCACCGAATTGACCGCTTCTGGTTGCCGGCGTTGCCGCTGATGGCGCTCCTGGCGGGCGCGGGCGCCGGGTGGAGCGACGATCGACGTTGGCGGCGATCCATGTTGGGCGTGGCGGGACTGGGCATTGTCGCCGGGTGCCTGGTGATTGCTTCGCCGTGGGTTTGCGACAGCCGCTTCCTCGTTGCGTTGGACGAGCTGCGCAACGACGTAGACGACCCCGCCACGGGGCACATTGGACGAGTCAGCCTGGTGCATCATTACCTCAACCAGACCGTGCCGCCCGGCGGCGTGGCGCTGCTGGTGGGCGACGCGCAGCCCTTCGACCTGGAAATGCCCACGCTCTACAACACTTGCTTTGACGACGTGATCTTGGAGCCGTTGATTCAAGGCCGTTCGGCCGTGGAACGTCGCGCGGCGCTCCAGGAACTCGGCATCACGCACGTGTTTGTGCATTGGGGAGAAATCGCCCGCTACCGCTCGCCGGGCAACTACGGTTATCCGGACTTTGTGCAACCCCAGGTGTTTGATGAACTGGTCAGGCAGAACGTGTTGCGGCCCGCCTGGCCGGCCGAGGCGTTTGCCGTCGAACGCACCGAAACAGGATACCCTCCGCCGCGCGTGTATACGGTGGTGGAGTGAGGGAAGAGGGGCCGTGTCCAAGGGTATATCCGTGCGCTGGCTTACGGCGGGGCGCTCGCCATGAAACGTAAGGGGCCGACCATTCCTGAAGGTTGCATGATGCACGATTCAAAGCTTAATCCCTATGCCGCACCGGCCACGGTGGACTCGGTTCTTGCCACACCGTCATCGGCCCGGCCCTGGAAAGCGATTGCCTGGCGGTGGGAACGCTTGCGGCTGCTGTTTAACGCCGTGGTCGGAATGACGGGCGTGGCGGCGTTGGCGATGAACGGCCGGGTGGGACTTTTTGAAGCGGTCGAAGGCGCGATCCTCTACGGACTGGCGGCGAATGCGTTCTATTCGTTTGGCCCCCTGGGCGAGATGTACCTGAACTGGTTAGGCGACGTGGGCGAGCGCCGTTTTTTGCCGGGGCCGGTGGTGGACTTGATCCGCTCGTCGTTCATCACCTGGCTGATGTTCCTGGTGGGAACGTTGTTTTCCGTGTTGGTGACGTTGGTCGCGGGATTGACTGTCCAGGCTTGGCCGATGTGAAAGGAGTTGCGTTGTATTCTTGCATTGAAAGAGGGTGAGAGGGACGGCGCGAAACCGCAAGCGAGGGCGCTTGCGGCCAAGGCTGAATTTGGGCGGTTGGCGAGTCGGAAGGCCGCTATTCAAGGCCGTATTTTTGGCAGCGGCGGGTGAACCAGCGGTCCCAGAAGCGTTCTTTGGCCTGCCATTGGTGGTCGAGCATGAGCGTCAGGCAATGTTCTTCAGCGCGGCGGCGGGGCATCTTGCAAGATACGGCGTGGCGAATCAAGTGGTTGAACTGGCGATGACTAATGGCGCCCTCGCCGCGGGCCGATTCCTCCAACATCACTTTGAGTTGCTCGGTAACCTGCGAGTGGCGCTTCCAGCCTTGGGCCTGGCAGCGCTGGTCGAGAATCGAAGCCACGTCGTCGATCGAAAGTCCCAATTCCCCCGCTTTGCGAAAGATGGAGTGTTCTTCCTCGACGTCAAAATACCCGTCGATGCCTGCGCAACCGTCGATAAACCGCTCCAGCGTCTCGACAGCGTTGGTGCGCGAACCGGCCAGCGTCTCGGACGAGATTTGCATGGTCGCCGTTTGCGGCGTAACGAACGCCTCGGGCACGATCAACTGGACCGTGCTCGCCACGTCGTAGTCGGTTGACTCGCTTGGGTCGGCTTCGTCGAGGATCGCTTCCAGAGCCAGCGCGACTTCGGTCATCGAGGCGACACGGTTCTCGGGAAGCCGGGAGGTCATCCGCCGCACCAGGTCGTCCAGCGCCGGCGGCGCGTCGGGCCGCAGGGCCAATAGCGGCGGCGCCTCGCGCTCCCGGTGGGCGATGATCTTTTCGATGATATTTTTGCCCGTGTGCAGCGGTGTCCCCGTCAGCAGGAAATATAGCGTGCAGCCGAGGCTGTAAATGTCGGCGCGGTGGTCGGCGCTTTTGGAATCGATGGCTTGCTCGGGCGCCATGAAATCCACGGTGCCGAGAATCATGCCGGCTTGCGTCAGTTCGGCCTGGGTTACGGCCTCGCCCGACTGGTCGGTGGCGGCGACGCGGGCAATGCCCATGTCGAGCACTTTGACCACGCCCTTGGAATTGAGCAGCAGGTTGGCGGGTTTGATGTCGCGGTGGATCACGCCTTCGCCGTGGGCGTATTCCAAACCCCGCGCGGCTTGGGCGGTGTAGCGGAGCGCTTTGCCTAGTGGCAGCGGTCCTTGCTTGACCAGGGCGGCCAGGTCGCGACCTGCGACGTACTCCATGACCAGGAAGTGATGCCCTTGGTCTTCGTCGGCGTCGTACGCGGTGACAATGTGCGGGTGGTGCAACCGGGCGGCGGCTTTCACTTCGCGGTGAAAGCGATCAATGGCTTCGCGAGATTCAATCGTCTTTTCGTGCAGCACCTTGAGCGCCACGACGCGCTCCATGCGTTCGTGCAGGGCGCGGAACACGCGGCCCATGCCGCCGGCCCCAATCAGATCCAGTAAGAGATAGTTGCTCAGCCGCAACGGTTTGTGCGGTTGATCGCGGAGCGCCTCGGCCTGATAGGCGGTCAACCGGCCCCGCTGGGCGAACGCCTCGATTAAGCTTGTGCCGTCCTGGGGCCGTTGATCGGGGGACAGTTGGGCAAGAAACTCCTCGGCCTCGGTTCGGGCAATGAGGCCAAGTTCATCAAGAGCCGTCACCGTTTCTTCGACTGTGAGCGTCATAAGGCGGGCCAGTGCGAGGGAGGGAGGCCATGCTACCAAAGAATTCGCCGCTCGTCGCGGAATATTGCCGGAACGTGGCCGACTTCCCTGATGGCCAGGGGTGGCGCGAATGGCAAACGGCGCCCCGCGTCTCCCACTCTTGAGACGTTTCAACGCCCCAGAGGGTTTTCGGTTCTCGCAAGCCTGCGGTATCGTGTAAACGAATCAACGCGAGAAAAATTCCAGACTTGTCCTCGAATTTTTCCGGTTCAGGCCCCATTGAATCTGACGTGGAAAAATCCTTTCCGGTGGGGCGTTTCTCACGCGCCAACAGGAGCGGTTGCGGAAGCGCCCCGGTTCTCGGGTGGAAAAAAGCGAGAAAAATACTCGCCTGTTGAAATTGGCCCTATTAAAATAGAAAAAAGTAGGGCCTCTGACGCGCCAACCCCATATTGGCGATGCGGAAAGGCCAGGGGCAAGGCAACCACTCCGCAACAATCCGTCAGAGGCCCCACGGGCCAGCGTGAATGCTCAAGCAAGTGAGCGTCCACCTCATTATCAAGCCGCGCGCCAAAGTCGAAAAATTTTGGAGCGCGGCTTTTTGTTTGACGTAACCTGTTTTCTAGTAATTGTTTATGAGTTATTGGCATTCTTCTCTAGATGAACAATTGCAACGTCGCGGAGAGGGGTGTTGCATTTTAGCACACATCGTCCAAGCACAAGTGTTTTAAAACGATGCAGTTGGTGCAGGTTTGAATGCGGTAAAATGATGCACTGGGAATGCGGGCGGAGAGCCATACCGACCGGCTGGATGCCGCTGCTGTTCTCAGCAAATGCCGTGGCGAATTTCGCCGCCAGAAAACCTATTACACGCCGGGTGCTGCTCTGCGCCTGAGAGGCAAGTCGCGTTAGAATACCCACGAGTTCCGAATCCTTTGGTGCGAAAAACAAACGCGATTTTTCTCCCAGTGTTGATGTCATGGTGAATGGCGCACGCCCCACCCCCCCGACCGAACCGCGCCGGGTTCTGATTGCCGCCAATCCCAAGGCTGGCGCCCGGAGCGGCCAATTGCTGATCGAACAGGTGGCCGCCAATCTGGGGGAACGCGGGTTTGTGGTGGAGGTCATTTCCGATGTCTCGCGCTTGATCGCCGAGGTGCAGAACAGCCACCAGGACGGTACGCTGTACGCCGTGGCGGCGGCGGGGGGCGACGGTACCGCGGCGTTGGTGGTCAACGTGCTTCCGGTCGGCGTGCCGCTGGCAATGATTCCCTTGGGCACCGAGAACCTGTTCGCCAAGTACTTGGGCGTGACGCCCGACGCCGCGGCGATCTGCGAGACCATCGCCCAAGGTGAGGTGCTGCGGTTGGACGCGGGCAAGGCGAATGACCGCCTCTTCTTGCTGATGTTGGGCTGCGGCTTCGACGCCGACGTGGTCCGCCGCGTCCATCGCGAACGCAAAGGCCACATCCACCATCTCTCGTACGCCAAACCGATCTTCGATTCGATTCGTAATTACGAATATCCCGAGTTGCGGGTTTATTTCCACGCCTCCGAAGCCGATCATCGCACGGCGGTCGATTCTTCCGTGGCAACTCCTAGCCAGTCCGGGGCCGCGCCAGACGGAAAGCAAGCGGCGGAAAATCTGATGACCGGCTGTTGGGCGTTTGTGGTCAACCTGCCACGCTACGCGGGCGGCTTGAGCATCATTCCCGGCGCCGACGGCGCCGATGGACTGTTGGACGTAGCGACCTTTAAGCGCGGGAATTTGTGGAACGGTCTGATGTACCTGGGCGGCGTGTGGTTTGGTCAGCATCGCTCGTGGCGGGATTTTGAAACCGTGCGTTCCGCGCGAATTCGGATCGAGGCCGACGCCGCCGATGTGCCCTACCAGTTGGACGGAGACCCCGGCGGGGTGTTGCCCGTCGATGTCGAAGTGTTGCCGGGTCGGTTGACCGTGTTGGCGCCCGCCGCGGGGCGCACCCGCGCCCTGCGGAAACAGGCCCGCTTAACCAAGTGATTTCAATGGAGTGTATGGCGTGCCCAATCAACCTGCCGACGTAGGCCCCTATCGTTGCGGCCAGGATCAACCCTTGCTGCTGATCGCCGGCCCCTGCGTGATCGAAAACCTGGACCTGACGTTGTCCATCGCCGAGCGCCTTCAGGAGATCACGCGCGGTCTGCCCGTGCAGTTGGTGTTCAAGGCCTCGTTCGACAAAGCCAACCGGACCAGCGCTGAAGCGTTTCGGGGCTTGGGGATGGAAGAGGGACTGAGCGTGCTGGCCCAAGTGCGGCGGAAGGTGGGCCTGCCCGTGACCACCGACATTCATGAGTCGCACCAGGCGGCGCCGGTGGCCGAGGTGTGCGAGTTGCTGCAAATTCCCGCCTTCCTGGCGCGTCAGACCGACTTGCTCTTGGCGGCGGCCCAGACGGGCCGCGCGGTCAATGTTAAGAAAGGCCAATTCCTCGCGCCGTGGGACATGCGACACGTGGTGAGTAAACTGGAAACGGCTGGTTGTCCCAACGTGCTGTTGACCGAGCGCGGCACGTTCTTCGGATATGGCCGCCTGGTCAACGACCTGCGCGCCCTGCCGCAAATGCGGGAATTGGGTGTGCCGGTGGTTTTCGATGCGACGCATAGCGTGCAGGAGCCGGGCGGACTTGGCGGCGCCACTGGGGGCAACCGGGCGATGGTCGAGCCGCTAGCGCGGGCGGCCGTGGCGGTGGGCGTCGACGGGTTGTTCTTCGAGACGCATCCCGACCCGGACCGTTCGCCAAGCGACGGACCGAACATGGTCCCGCTCGACCGCGTGGCCGAATTGCTTGCGCGGTTGCTGAAGATTCGCGAAACCGTAGAAAGCTTTGATCGATGAACGTCGTCCGTCGCGCGACAGGTAGAAAGTTTGGCGCCCCCCGCTCGCCAGGAATCCAACCAAGAATCCAACGGCGCGTGACGCTGGCGGTTTGCGGGCTGTTGCTGGTGGCGATTGGCTGCGACAACGCCCCGCCTCAACGCGCGCGGCGCAACGCCGATCAGGCCACCTCGGCCGACACCGACCATCTGGCCCAGGCCATGCAGGCCCTTCAGCGGCTCCATGAAACGGCGGGCGGCGAATCGCACCGGCAACTCTTGTATCATTTGAATGGTTGGATCGGCGCCCAACCGGTCGATCCCGCCTGGCGGCCCGATCCGCAGGTTAATCGCCTGCCGCGGCGGTTTCGCGAAATGCCGGAATTGACCAAGCTGGACCAGCGGATCTTCATCGCGGGCGATACGCAATACCTGATCGAGGCGCATTGGATGCGGTCCATCGGTCAGTGGGTCACCGAAGACGCCTCGCGCCGCTGGGTCGAGGCGAAGCGAGCCGCCAGTGCCGAGTCGGACTTCTTTGCCGATCCAGCGCTGGACTCGCCCGAGTTTCAGTTGGAAATGGCTCGCAGCGTATTCGATTGGGCGGTGCGCCACGTTCAGCTTGACGAGTTGCTGCCATATCCGGCGGCGCCAACCGCCACCGTCGGCGCCGAGGGACCGTCGCCGGCCGAGCGCTTGTCGCCGCCCGAGCAAGCCATTCCGGGGCCGGGCTATCGTTACTATCCCTACCAGGTGTTGCTCTACGGGCACGGCGACGCCTGGCAGCGAGCGCGGGTGTTTATCCTCCTGGCGCGGCAACTGGGGTTGGACGCCGTGATGTTGGCGGTGGACGACCGCGGGCCGGGCAGCCGCGCCAACCTGTGGTGCCCGGCGGTGTTGATCTCCGAGCAATTGTATCTGTTCGACACGGCCCTGGGCTTGCCGATTCCCGGCGCCAAGGCCGGCTCGATCGCCACCCTTTCCGAAGTGCTGGCGAGTCCCGATCTGCTGCGTGCGTTGGATGTGGACGATGATGGTCGGACCCTCGCCTATCCCATCCAGGCCGACCAGTTGAAAAGCGTGGCGGCCCTGGTGGACGCTGCTCCCGAGGCGCTTTCGCGACGAATGCAACTGTTGGAGTCGCGGCTGACCGGCGCGAGCGCCCTGGTGCTGGCCGCCTCGCCCACGGAAATCGGCAAGCGGGTGCGGGCCGCTCCCGGCCTGGAGAAGGTCGCGGTGCGGTTGTGGACCTTGCCTTACGAAACACTCATGTACCGCCAGACGCTGGAGCGGCTCGCGCGGCGAAATCCCGAAATGCAGCAACGGTTGCTTCAAGAGCAGGGACTGTATTTCGCCTCGATCATGCAAGCTCGGCATTTGCACTTTCTCGGGCAGATCGAAAGCACCGACGCCGAATGGGGCGCCATTGGCTACTACCTGGAGTCGCGCAAAGCGGACCAGTACATCGACCAGATTCCCACCTCGGCCGAAGCGCGAGCGCGGCTGGGCGTCCCGCCGCCGCCTCTGCAACTAACGCCCCAACAACAGCAAATGCTGTTGACCAATCAGGCGGCGCAGTATCGGCTGAACAAGCAGCACGCCAGTTATTGGCTCGGTCTGGCCCAGTACGATTTGGGCGAGTATGAAACGGCGATCCATTGGCTCAAGGACCGCACCCTTGAAGCCTACCCTGCCGGCGTGTGGACCGCCGGCGCTCGTTACAACCTGGGCCGTAGTTATGAAGCGCTAGGACGCATCGAGGACGCCCGCAAGCTCTACTTCCAAAGCGAATCGCCGCAACGCGCCGGCGATCTTCTCCGCGCCCGCCTGCTGCGCGAGAAATAGACAGGCAGGGTAGGCCAAGTCTTCGCGATCGACGCTCTCGTGCACTTTTTACGATGGTGCGACAGGTTCTTTAGTGTGGTGCACTCGCTCCGCGAGCGCACCACATTAAGATCCGTCGCTTGTCTGAAAAACGCTCGCACGCAGTCGTTCTCCACCAGAAACAAGTCAATGGCGATTGGCATGCGGATTGCGGTAAGTCCGCCCGCCGAGTGCAAAACCGTAACCGGGAACGCACTCGCTTGTTCCTTACCTGATTGGAGAATTGAAGATGAAGACGTTTATTGCCGCGATGTTGACGTTGAGCCTGGGAGTATTCGCCGTGGGCTGCAGCCAAGAGGCCCAATACGAGGACGCTCAGGAAGACTTGCAGGAAGAACGGACGGAAACCCAAGAGACGATTCGCGACGCCACGGACGACGGCGTCATCACACCGGATGAACGCGAAGACGTGGTCGAAGAACGCGCCGAAGACATTGAAGCCACCGGCGACGTGGCCGACGAAGGAACCGAGTTGATCGAAGAACGCGTCAACGAGCAAGCCGATCAATGAAGGCGGTCGTGATCGACGGATATGGCGGACCCGAAAAGCTGGAACTGCGCGAAGTGGAACCGCCGGTTCCCACCGGCTCGCAGGTCTTGCTCCGCGTGCGGTCCGCTAGCGTGAACCCCGTTGATTGGAAGATCCGTAATGGCTTGCTTCGTCCCGTGTGGCCTCTCAAGTTTCCCTTTATCTTGGGAGGCGACGCCGCTGGCGAAGTCGAGGCGCTCGGCCCGCAAGCCACGCGCTGGAATGCGGGCGACGCGGTCTACTGTGCCCTGCCCGGCGGCGGCGCCTATGCCGAGTATGTGGCGGTGGAAGAGACTCATTGCGCCCGCAAGCCGGAACGCCTGTCTTGGGAAGAGACGGCGGCCATCCCAATAGCTGGGCTGACGGCGCTCCAGGCGCTGCGCGACAAATCGGCGGTCAAGCCGGGCCAACGCGTGTTGATTAACGGCGCGTCGGGCGGCGTGGGAACCTTCGCCGTGCAACTAGCGGCGGCGATGCGTTGCCACGTGACCGGAGTGGCCAGCACGCGCAACCAGGACCTGCTGCGGGAATTGGGCGCCGACGAAGCGATCGACTACATCCGCGAAGATTTCACCAAGCAAGATCGGCGGTATGACGTGGTGTTTGACGTTGTGCCCAACCAGTCGTTCTTTACGTGCCGGCGCGTGCTCAATCCCGGTGGGTCGTACATCACCACGCTGCCCGGTGTTCTGCCGGCCGCATGGAGCGCGGCGACCCGTCTGGGCAGGCTCGTCGGTTATCGCAAACGCTGCCACTTTATCATGATGAAGCCCAAGGGCGCCGACTTGGAGGTTCTCAACCAGTACATTGACGCCGGGCAATTACGCTCCATCATCGACCAGACATTTCCGCTGGCCGAGTTGCGCGAAGCCCACCGCGCCAGCGAAGCCGGCCACACACGCGGCAAGATCGCGATACAAGTCAACGCCGGGTAGTGGAGAAAGGTCGAAAGTCGAAGCGTCGAAGGTCAGAAAGTTGAAAGAGAACACGAAAGCGGCGATGAATCGCCGCACTCCAAATTTAGAGTGCGGCGATTCATCGCCGCTTTCGTCTCTTTTTCCTCGACTTTCGGCCCTTCCGCCGTCAGCGTTGGGGCGCGGCGGGAGTCAGTGCGTTACGGAGGCCGGTCAAGTCGAGAAACCGCAAGTCGGCGTCCAAACGGTTTTCTTGGGGCCAGTATTGAATGCGTTGGGCCGCGCCGTCGGTCTCGAAGCCGGTGTTCGTGCGGTGCCAGAACCGCGCGTCCTCGCGTCCGCCTTCCAGCACTAGCAGTCCCTTGGCGCCATCGTACGAAAGACGGTCGCCGTTGGCCGTGAAGCTCAGGCTTTCGATATGCGGCCGGCCCGTAGCCGATAATTCCATTTGCGGATCTCCCTGCGGCGAGACGCCCATCTGGGCAATGCTCAACTCACGGCTGGTCAGCAACATGCCCCGCGCTCCCAGTCCCGAGGTCGAGTCGGCATTCAGACGCTCCTCCCACCGACTGACGGGGCCAAGCAGCGTTTCGACGCTTCCGTGGAACGCAATCTTCCACTGCGAGAAATCTTGCGCGAACGATTGACCCGTGATCGCCTCTTGGTAGTCCACCCGCACGAAGGTCAGCTCACTCGGTTTCGCCGAGGCCGCCGTGGGCGACGCCAACGGTCCGGCCATATCGAAGCCACCCTGGCGCACGCTCTCGATCCATCCCGGCCCGTCCGCGTGCATGCGCCCCGCGATCAAGTCGATATCCAGGTTGCGCATCGCCCCCTGATCCACCGCCAGCAGCGCGCCGTTCTCGACCGTCTGGTTCTCCAACGTCACGCCGCCTGTGTCCTCGCGGCGGCCGCCAAAGAGCAGGCGAGACACCTCGGCTCGGGTGGCCTGCTCCACTTGCGCAAAGTCCAGCGGCTGCGCCAGGAACGCCTGGAGCGAATCGGAACGAATCACCCGGCCGTCGCCGCGAGTTTGGACCTGGTCCTCGATCAGCACCCGCTGGCCATCGAAATTCAGCCCCTTCCGCCACTCCACGGCCAGCGTGCTTGGGCTGGAAGCGGCGCTTTGCGAGAAAGCCGGAAAGGTGGACCGCGAGGCTTGCCGCAAGGGAAGCGTCAACCGGCCGGGGCCATCAATCCACAGCCGATTGGCGGCCTGGTCCAGTTGCAACCGCCAGCCTGTGAAGGTCACGCCGCGGGCGCCGGCCACCGCGCGGACGTCGCGTTGCGGGTTCCCTAGCACGGACAGTTGCATTTTCGAACCGCTGGCCCCGCGCAGCTCGACCAGGTCGCCCGAAACCGCGAGCGGCGTTTCGCCGGGCTTGTCGGTTTGAGTTTCGCGCAGAACCACGTTGCCGCGGAGCGTGGCGTCTTCGATCATCGTCTCTTCGCCGCGCCGCAGCAGGCGCAGTTGGACCAGATTGGCCCGCAGGTCGAACGCCTGGTTGCTGTCGCGGTTGCGCCGATCGTCGGGCGATGAGGCGAAGCGGCTTGGCGTCGCTTCGTCCGCGACGCGTGGCGGCGCGTCTTCAAACCACACTTCCATCTTATCGACGGCTCCGCTCAGCCGCGACGAACGCAGCGTGACCCGCTGGTGCGCCATCAGCCGGTCAGGAACAATGCCGAAAGTGGGTTCCTTGTCGTGCGTGGAGCGCGGGCGAGTGTCCTCCTTGGCGACTTCGCGCAACCAAACGTGCAACTCGCCGGCGCGGAATTCGCCCACCTCGCCCACACGGGCCGAGGCTCCGCCCGTGACCGACGCCACGTGCAAGCCTTCGTGCGGGCGAAGACGAATTTCTCCCTGCCAGGCGATTTCCAGGACCGCGTCTTGCGGCAGTTCAGGTAAATGCTCGCTGATATTCGGTAGCGGTCCGCGGAAAACGCCAGGCCCCGAGGCCCAGAATTTTCCCAGTCGGCGCTCCGGGCCGAACTCGTACTGCAACCGGGGAGCCTCAAAGTGGCGGCCTTGATGCTGGAGGATCGCTCCGTGAGATTTGGCGGGAGCGTGCTCATCGTCGACCGGCGGCAGGAAACGCCGGTTCTCCAGCCGCAAGCGGCGCGTGGAAAAGTCGTACTCCATCCGATCCGCCCGCACATAGGCGCCCATTGAAGGGGCGCGCAGTTCGACCGGCTGCCCCACGGCCACAATTCGCCGTAGCGCGCTTTGGGCCGTTAGATCGGGCTTCAGCGCCATTTGACGTCCGTCGCGCGCGTTCAAGCCCGCCAAAAAATCACTTTGGGGCGGCGCCAGGTGAATTTCCAGCAGCCGGCAACTCAGCCGATCGCTTGGCCCGTCTGGGTGCAAACGCAGCACGTTCACGTCGTCGGCGAACGAGGCGACGAAATCCTCGAAGTCGAAGGTAAACGGGCCTTGGCAGGAAATTTCGACGGGTGTTTGCAGGGCCGAGTCTTGCGCCTCGCGCGGCGCGGCGGACGGACCGCGCCCGTGGTCTGTTTCCCCGAAGAGCCCTTCGGGTGGGGCCTCCAGGTGAGCCTTATCCAAGTGCGACAATTCCAACCGCCGCACGCCCGCCACCGTCGTCGGGCGGATGCTTTGCGAGCCGAGAATATCGGACGACAGGAGTTCGATGGTCAAGCCCCGCCCGCTGCCGTGACTGCGGCCGACGCGGAACTGCACCAGGTGCGGCGTCCAAACGCGGCCGGCGTCCATTTGGACGTTCTGGGTGACGATCTCCAACTTATCGCCGCCATCAGGCTGGGTGGCGGGGCTGAAGATGCGCACCTCGCCTTGCAGGCGGCCGCCGGTGGGCTGGCCGATCTCGGCCCGGCGGAGATCGATGGCGCGGTCAAATTGGAGCACGGCGCCTTGCGGCGCTTGTAGGGCCAGGTACCGTGGCGCCCGTTGGTCGCCGTCGCCGGGAAGCTCCAGCACCATCGTGCAAGGGAGAATCTCCAGCTTGCCGCCCGCGTCCGCGCCGCCTTCGCCGGTGCGGTAGTCCAACAAGAGCAGCATCCCGTATTCAGTTTCCAGCACCTTGACGCGCGGATCAGTCAACTCCCAGGCGTTGGGCGGAAACAGCGATTCGAGGATTCGGCGCCGCTGGGCATGATGCATCTCGCGCCGCCCGCTGGCTCCGGAAGTGAGCGATTGGAGGGGGTGCGTCGGCTCAATCCACGGGACCGCCAGCATCGCATACGCCAAGTACGCGACCAGAACGGCCACTAAGGCAGCGACGGCGCGAAGCAGGCGAGCGACCACAGGGGAATGATTGACGATGATGGCTAAAGGATTCTTCGCTCGTGACGACGCGCGGCGTCGTCACGAGCCTCCGCAACGCACAACCGCGAAGCGTGAAAACGAGCGTGCTAGCACCCCCGCTCGCCAGTCGCGCTAACTGACGTACTTCTGGATCAAGTCCTCCCAGCGGCGTTTGGATTTCAAAATCGTTTCGATCGCTTCCCGCACGGCGCCGCGACCGCCGGGAAGTTTGGTGACCAGATCGGCCGCCGAACGCACCTCGGGCGCGGCGTCGGCCACCGCCACCGCGAGTCCGACGTACTTCATCACCGGCAAGTCGGGCAAGTCATCGCCCACGTAGGCCGCCTGCTCGGGCGACAGCTTCAAATCCTGGAGCACCTGCTGGACGGCCATCAGTTTGTCTTCGGCGCCCTGGCGCAATACCTCAAAGCTCAGCTCTGCGGCGCGCACCCGGACGATGTGCGAATTGCGCGACGTGATCACGCCAAAGCGATACCCCGCCCGTCGCCAGAGTTTAATCCCTAGCCCGTCGCGGACGTGGAATGCCTTGCTTTCGATCCCCTGGTTGTCGAAGATCAAGCTCCCGTCGGTCAGCACGCCGTCCACGTCGGACAGCAGCAGCTCAATCGGTTGACAACGAACATCGAATTTCATGGACGGTTCCGGAGATAAACGCAAGTCACCGTAGCTGCGGCGCGAGGGCCGCCACTACCTATTCTATGCGGCACGGTGGACTTCTTGGGCGGCTTCCTCGGGAGGCAGACCCACCACGTCGGTAATGTCGATCATACCGCACGGGCGGCCGGCGTCGTCGATCACCGGCAGCTCGCTGATCTTTCGACCGGCCAGCAACTCGACCGCCTCGTTTAAACGGGAGCCGCGGCGAATGGCCTTGGGACGGCGGGTCATGACTTCGTTCATCGGCCGATCAAGCCGCGCGTCGTGATGATCTTCGACCAGCCGCGCCAAGTCGCTGTCGGTGAAAATTCCCGTCAGCAACCCCTCGTCGTCCGTCAGCATGATGGCCCCGGTCCGACGTCCGGCGCGACGCACGGCCGTCAGTACTTGGCGGACCGTCTGCGCGTCGCGCGCTATGCGGCACTCGGCCACCGGGCGCATCACGTCTTCGACGCGCATGAGCCGTTTCCCCAAGCTACCACCGGGATGGTAGCGATGGAAATCCTCTGCCGAGAACCCCTTAGCACGGCTCACCACCAAGGCCAGCGCGTCGCCCACGGCCAACATGGCGGTGGTGCTGGTGCTGGGGGCCAGGCCCAGCGGGCACGCTTCCTCCAAGGCGCCCACGTCCAGCGTGACGGTGGCGCCGCGTCCGAGCGTGCTGTGGGGGCGGCCGGTAATGGCCAGAATCGGGGTTTGGAAATCGCGCAAGGTCGGCAGCAACCGCACGATTTCTTCCGACTCGCCGCTAAACGAGAGAATCAACAACACATCGTTGGGCCCGACCCGTCCCAAGTCGCCATGCACCGCTTCGGCAGGATGGAGAAAATGGGCGGCGGTGCCGGTTGAGGCCAAGGTGGCGACGATTTTCTGTCCAATCAGCCCAGCCTTCCCAATGCCGCTGACCAGCACGCTCCCCTGGCATTGGAGCAATGCGTCCACCGCACGGCAAAACCCCTTGGGAATGCGTTCGGAAAGCAGCAACAGGGCTTGCCCCTCGCGCCAAAGCACCTCGCGCGCCAGGGCCAGTTGCTGAAAAGGCGTGAGATGAGAGGAATGCGGATTTTCCACCGGGAGTATCTCCGGGTTCCAAGCAAAAACAAACTGTGGGCGGGGGATTCTACCCATCGTCTCCAGACGCGGCAACGCGAATCTGCCGCCGACTCTGGCGCGGTTACGGAGCGCTGTCTCCTTCGCCACTGGCCGCCTTCATCGCAGGACATGCGCTCCAGGCTCCCCGTTTCGTGTTCGCGGGAATTATCGAAAAAGCATGGTTGTAATATCGTAATGTTCCGATATAATCGAATAAGTGAGCAGTTACACGGATGGGCCGAGAGAGGCAGTCGAACTCTTGGCCATCGCGATCAGTAACTTGGGTTCCCACAACGCAAGGATATCGGCATGACGATTACCGCAATCTCGCCCCATGAACTTGCCGAGCTACGCCGGCAGGGTCACCGCCTCGATTTGATCGACGTGCGCACGCCGCTCGAATTCGAAGAAGTCCACGTGGAGCACGCCCGAAATGCGCCGTTGGACCAATTGGATCCTGCGGCGCTGATGCAGGCCCGCAACGGCTCATCTGGCCAACCGCTGTACGTGATTTGTCGCTCGGGCAGCCGCGGCCGGCAGGCGTGCGAAAAGTTTCATCAGGCGGGCTTCTCGGAGGTGGTCAACGTGGAAGGCGGCACCTTGGCTTGCATCGAAGCCGGTCTTCCCGTGGTGCGTGGCAAGAAGACGATTTCGTTGGAGCGTCAAGTTCGCATCGCCGCGGGGCTGCTGGTGCTGCTCGGCGCAGTGCTCGGCGGATTTGTGCATCCGGCGTTCATCGCGTTGTCGGCGTTTGTCGGCGCTGGCTTGGTGTTTGCGGGAATCACCGACACCTGTGGCATGGGGATGCTTCTTGCGCGCATGCCGTGGAATCGGCGCCGCCAAACCACCGCTTGTTGCAGCGCTCGCTAGTTTCTCTCCTTTCAATTCTCAGGAGCCGGGACGATGAAACTGCTGATTGTTGGCGGCGTGGCCGGAGGAGCTTCCGCCGCGGCCCGAGCCCGCCGCCTTTCGGAAGATGCGCAGATCGTCCTGTTCGAGCGCGGGCCGGACGTTTCGTTCGCCAACTGCGGGCTGCCGTACTTCATCGGGGGAGCGATTGCTCAGCGCGAGAAGTTGCTCGTCACCACGCCCGAGCGACTGCGCAGCCGGTTCCGCCTGGATGTGCGCACGCAAACTTCGGTCGAGGCCATTGACCGCGCCGCCAAGACCGTCCGCGCTCGCAATCTAGTTACGGGCGAAGAGTACGCGGAGCACTACGACAAGCTGATCTTGGCGCCCGGCGCGGCGCCGCTGCGCCCGCCGATTCCGGGCATCGATTCGCCGGGGGTGTTCACTCTCAGAAACCTGCAGGACATGGATCGTATCCAGCAGCGGGCCGCAGAGGGCGTGAAACACGCCGTGGTGGTAGGCGCGGGGTTTATTGGACTGGAGCTGGCGGAAAATCTGGTGCGCCGCGGCGTGGCCGTCACGGTGGTCGAATTGCAAGACCAGGTGCTGCCGCCGCTCGATCGGGAAATGACGACGCCCATTCTCCAAACGCTACGAGCGCACGGCGTGACGGTGCTGTTAGGGCAATCGGCGGACGGCTTCGAGCAAACCTCCGAGGGGCTGCTCGTTCACTTAAAGTCCGGCCAAACGTTGACCGCTCAACTGGTCGTTCTGGGAGTCGGGGTGCGTCCCGAGAACAAGCTGGCGGTCGAGGCGGGATTGGAGGTCGGCCCCCGCGGCGGCATTCGCGTCGATGAGTATCTGCGCACGAGCGATCCCCATATTTACGCCGTGGGAGACGCCATCGAAGTCCAAGACTTTGTTCTGGAAACACCGACGCAAGTTCCCTTGGCCGGCCCGGCCAATCGCCAGGGCCGGATTGCGGCGGATAACGTCTTTGGCCGGTCCGTGCGCTACCGCGGAACCCAAGGGACCGCCATTGTCGGTGTGTTCGACCGCACCGCGGCCATGACGGGCGCCTCGGAGAAGGCGTTGCAACGAGCCGGGCGGCCGTACCGCATGGTGTATGTGCATCCGACTCACCACGCCGGATATTATCCTCACGCCGAATCAATGGCGCTCAAACTGCTGTTCGATCCGGACACCGGAAAGGTGCTGGGCGCGCAGGCCGTTGGCGGCGCGGGCGTCGATAAGCGCATTGACGTGCTGGCCGTCGCCATTCAGGCGGGGATGACGGTTTTCGATCTCGAAGAAATGGAACTGGCCTACGCGCCGCAGTACGGTTCGGCCAAGGATCCCGTCAACATGGCCGGGTTTGCCGCGGCCGGTCTCTTGCGTGGAGACCACCCCCAGATTGACGTCGCAACATTCCAGGCCCTTCCCCCGGAGCAGCGTCCGTTGCTACTGGATGTCCGCACGGCGGAGGAATACACCGCCGGCCATGTGCCCAGCGCGATCCACATACCAGTCGATGAACTTCGCTCCCGCCTGGACGAGTTGCCGCCGGGGCGAGAGATCGTGACCTATTGCCAGGTGGGACAGCGCGGATACCTGGCGACGCGAATCCTCCGCCAGGCGGGATGGCCGGCGCGGAATCTCAGCGGAGGGTACAAAACGTATCGGCTCTGGAGTCCTCCAAGCGATGAAGAAAGCGGCTCGACGTGAGCACCCGTCAGAGGCTGTGAATCTTTCCGAAGCGGCGGCGCTCGCGTTTCCGCTAAGATGATTTGACAAAACATTCCACCCTCTCAACTCAACAACCGCGCGCACGGCAGATCTTCGCCAGCCCGCGTGAAGTCCTCCGCGCGGTGACGGGTGGACCCGCATCAAGTCGCCGTGTCGTTGCTCGAGCGGCATAACCGATCACGTAATGTGTTGTCCTCACTCGGTGATTTCCCGGATTACTCGGCAGGGGTTGCCCGCCGCGAATGAATTGCGGGGAATGTCTCGGGTGACCACGCTCCCGGCGCCAATGACCGCCTGAGAGCCGATCTTCACGCCGGGGGAGATGATGGCCCCGCCGCCGACCCACACATCCGACCCAATTTCGATTGGCCTGGCGTACTCCTGCTTCCGCCGCAGGTGGGCATTCATCGGATGCGTGGCGGTATAGATTTGCACCGCCGGGCCAAACAGCGTAAAGTCGCCGATCTTCACCTGGCACACGTCGAGGACGATGCAATTGAAGTTGAAGAACACACGCTCGCCCAACAGAATATTCGTTCCGTAATCACAGAAGAATGGCGGCTGCATCCATACCGAGTCCCCGCCTTGGCCAAAGAGCTGCGTTAGGAGGGACCGCCGGATCTCGTGATCTTTCTCCCGAGTGCCGTTCAAGTCCTGGCACAAGTCTCGGGCGCGCTCCCTGGCGACGACCAGCTCAGGATCGAATGGATCGTATAGTTCTCCGGCCAGCATCTTCTCTTTTTCGCTGCGCATGGGAGCCCCACATTCTTGATTCATTGCCGAACGTGACCACTCTTATTGTAATGCGGTTCGCGCTGCGGCTTCGATGCAATTCACCTTCGCCTCGGTTTTGGGTCTGTCGTCTCGATTCGGCCGTTTTCGACCGGTACGATGGTGACGGTATGGCCGACATCAACCTGTAGCGAGAAAGAAAGGCGAGAATTCATGGCGTTTCGGGATGTTTTGTTGGCGACGGGAATCGTTTTCTTGTTTGCAACCTTTGGCGCCGCCGCCCCGCCGCCGAACGCATCATTCTTGCAGAACGGCGTCACGGCCCATCGGGGCAATTCGGGCGAGTTCCCCGAGAACACGATCCCTGCCTTCCAGAGCGGCATTGATCTGGGCGTTGACTGGTTGGAACTGGATGTTCTTCGTTCCAAGGACGGCCAACTCGTTGTGATCCACGATCTGACCACGGGGCGCGTGGGCGACAAGAATCTCGTCGTGGCCGAATCGACGTACAACGAACTTCGGACCGTCGATGTCGCTACCGACTTTCGCCAGCGGCACGGAAGGACCATCGACGATTGCCCGCCCCAAACGATTCCACGCCTGGAGGACGTACTGCGGTTGGTGATGAGGCAGGAAAGAACGCGCCTCTCGATTCAACCCAAGACGGACTGCGTCGCCGACGTCATCGACTTGGTAAAGCGACTGGGGGCGGAGCAGTGGGTGGGGTTTAACGACGGTCATCACCCGTACCTGGCCGAAGCAAAACGTCTCGCGCCGGGAATTCCCGTTTTTTGGGACCGCGGCGGCGCCGCGAATCTTGAAGAAGACCTGCGGCTCGCCCAGCAACACGGCTTCGAGGCCCTAGTGGTGCATCACAGTGGGATCACTTCCGAGAAGGTCCGGAAGATCAAAGCCGCGGGAATCGAGGTTGGCGCCTGGACGGTGAATGACCGAGCCGCGATGGAGCGATTACACGCCCTCGGCGTCGAACGGATTTACACCGACCATCCCCGGTTGCTGCTCGCTTTGCGGACAGAGCAGCGTTTCCATGCGGTCTTGTGCGCGGGAGTCTACCCCCATCATTTACAAGGCATCTGCGCCGACGAGGATTCGATTTACTGGAGTTTCACGACCCAACTGGTGAAGACGGATCGCGAGGGCAAGGTGCTAAAGCAGGCGCCCGTTGCCAACCATCACGGCGACCTCTGCTTTGGCGCCGGCAAAATCTACGTAGCCGTCAATCTTGGCAAGTTCAACGACGCCCGAGGAAATGCCGATTCTTGGGTATACGTCTACGACGCCCGCGACCTGTCGCTGGTGTCCAAGCATGCGGTTCAAGAGGTCTTCCACGGCGCGGGTGGCATCGAGGTTCGGGACGGCCGATTCTTTGTGGTGGGCGGCTTGCCCGCGGGCGTCGAGGAGAATTATGTGTACGAGTACGATGGTGACTTTCGGTTCGTGAAGCGGCATGTCATCAAGAGCGGACACACCCACCTGGGCATTCAGACCGCCGCATTCGCCAACGATCGCTGGTGGTTCGGCTGCTATGGAACTCCACAAACCCTGCTCGTCACCGACGCCCACTTCAACAACGTAAGGCGACACGAGTTTGGCGCCTCGCTGGGAATCACACCCCTTGGAGAGCAGCGGTTCCTTGTGGGCCGAGGCGCCTGCTCGCAAGGGGTGGGCTGCACCGGCAGGGCCGTGTTGGCCGAAGCCGACTCCGAGCACGGACTGAAAGTGACTCCCGAGGCGGCGCCGAAGAACTAGAACGTCTTTCAGGCACGCGTGGAGAGTTTTGTTGTGGCGCATTCGCTCCGCGAGTGTGCTCTTTCGTGGCGTCCTTCGGACGCCACAATCAAAACGCACTCGCGGAGCGAGTGCACCACATTGAGGAGCCTGTCGCATCACCGTGAAAAATGCACTGGGAGCGACGCGTGCCGATGCAATGTGGCCTCGCAAGGATTCGAAGGAAGCATGAGCGACAACATCTTTGGTCCTGGCCTCTTGCCTGGCACGGTCCGAACCGCCGACGGCAAAGTGATGGCTGTGCCCGCTGGCTGGGCGCTCCTGCCGCCTGGCGACGCTGCCCTGACCCGCCGGGTCAAGACGGCTGGGGAACATTGGGTGGTGCAAGAGAAGAAAGGACGGAAAACCTTCTCTCGTGGCGTGTGGGCGGACGCCGAGACGATCGAACATCTTCGCGCGGAACTGGATGCCGAACGATCCACGGAAGGATACGCCAAACGCAAGCAAGCCGCCGTCCGCCGCCGCGATCAAGTCCAGGCTGAGTATGTCGAGGATTTTTTCGGCGCGGTGGTGGCGTTCCTCGCTTTCCACCCAAACCATGCTGATCTGGCCCTGCGGTTGGCGAGGTCCGTCACCGATCATGCCACGCCGATTGGCAGCGGCGCTGTCGCCCGCACCAAACGTATTCCCCTTGAGCAGCGGGCCGAAGCGGCGGTGATTGCCTGGTTGCGTCACCAAACCACCGCGTACGATTCAATGGCGATTCCCCACGTCAAAGGCAAGCGGCGCGAAGTCCGACGCCAGTTGGCCCAACGCTCGCGCGAGTTGTTGGCGCGGTACCGACGTGAAGCGCCCACGGGAGAAGATTGCCCACTAAAAGCCGCGCTGACTGGCGAGGGATGAATCACCGAAGGTTCTCCTTCGAGGGATTGAATCCAAGGTCATCCTCGATACGCGCAAACCTTCCCCCGCAGTCCAGTGTGATTTTGCGGACGCGGGCGCAGATCGGCCAAAGTTGGTCGGTCATTCGTGGTCTTGTTCCGGTTCGGCCCACATCATGGCTTGCCCATCCTCGTCGATTTCGACGTGGATCAAGTTCGGATGGCAGCACACCGGACAGTCTTCGACATACTCTTGTCTCGCCCCGGCCGAAAGATCGACAGGCGCCACAATCTCCTCGCCGCAAGCATCGCAAACGTAACTGGCTTCGTCGGATGGCATGGAAGTTCTCACCGGGAGAAGAATCGAACTAACCACAGAATCCCCGTGAGCAACAGACTGAGCAGAACACTGGTCGCCAGGGGAAAGTAAAATCGGAAGTGATCCCGCTCGATCACCACGTCGCCCGGCAACCTGCCCAGCCACGGAATCGACGGAGATAACAAGATTAGCGCGCCCGCTCCGGCAAGCAACAGGCCGGCAATGATCAGAACCCAACCTGGATGCCACACGGCGGACCTCATTTCTTCTTGAGCTTCGCGGCTTGCGCCTTCTGCTTCTGCATCTTCTTCCGCAGGTTCGGAAACTTCGTGGCGGGTTTCCGCGCGGTCGGCTTTTGATTTTTAGACATGGCATGTTTCTCCCTAGGAATCCTACCGCCGTAATATAGGAAAGGGAAACAGGATGCAAAGCAATCGGGAAGTCGGCGGACCGTCGAATAGGAAATAAACTTCGCGGAACTTGAAAATCTGGGTGCGTCCGAGTTGCCTTCCTGGCGATACCCAATGCCGGAGCGTCTTGAAAGTTCGCTTGCCATGCCCTAACAATGACGAAGACCGTTTGCCCTCATCCGGGTGATCGCCGTCCGCGGAACGGTCGCCGCTTATCGCCATCGGTCGGCGCCGTGGGCAGCTAGAGGGACCCGCGAGGAACAATCGGTGAGCGTTGATTTGTCCAATGACGTGAGGGAAATCCGCCCGTTTGACACATCACAAGGGCTGTCCTTGTCTCATGCTTTCATGACTCCAGAAGAAGTTCAAGACCTGTTCCTGAAGTTTGCCACGCCCTTGGCGTTCTATGTGCGTCTGGGTGGACGCAAGGAAGCCATGGAGAGCGTGGCGCGAACACTCTGGGTGGCCATGCTCGGCGGCCCCTCCGTGGAGGACCAGGTTTGGCGTGAACTAAAGAACTCTCCCCACATCGAGAGCGGTTTGATCGAATCGATTCAAACGTGCTACCGCGAGGAGATGAAGCCGCAGTTAAGCGAAGAAAATCTTACCGCGTTGCGGCTCCGGTATGGAATCAAGATCGACGAATAGTAAGCCCGATCTTCACGTTTGGGCGCCGGACTCTTCACCACGTTGGTCACAGACTACGGCGAGCGATGCGAGCCGCAGGATAACAAACCACGCGCCTGGTCCACGCCAGCGCGTGGCTTTCACGCAGGCCGTTCGCGGCGCGAAGGGATCAAGCTTCGGCGGCGGCGCTGTAGCGGTGGGTGGGCGTGGGGCGGCCCGGACGGAAGCATTGCACTTGCTTCACAGCGGCTTGGGCGCCAACCTTGGCGGCGGCGGCTTGCACCGCGTCGTGCACGTGCTTTTCCAATTCTTCCGGTGAAGTCGCCACCCGGGCGTTGACCACCACATCGGCCAAGCGGGTACGGCAATCCGACGCCAGCGACAGCACGGCCGGAGTATCGCGGCTCACCAGGTTCGCCACGCCGTGGAAGCCTTCCCATAGGCCAATCGCCTTGAGGTGCGCTGTCTCGGCGCCCGCCGCATCCAGCGAGGTCCGCAAACGGCCGACCAGGTCCATTAGTAGGTCATCCAGCGAAAACTCCTGCGGCCCCGACACACGCACATTGGCGTTCAGCCAACCCAGTTCCGCTTCGCCCTCGGCGTAAATGTCGTAGTCAATATCCAAGATGTTCCGGCCAAAGGCTCCGCGCTGATCGAGCATTTCCAGCAACGCGTCGAACCCTTCACCCGTGCGGGCGGAAATGCGCACCAGGGGCACGCCAGGCCGTTCAGCTTCGATCAATCGCGCCAGCTCATCGACTTCCTGCTGGCTCAATTCATCGATGCGGTTGAGCACGATGAAGTCCGCCTCCTCCAACTGTTTCTTGAAGATATACGCCGCCTTGGGCGAGAAGCCAGCATTTGCGGCGCCGCTCAAAATGCGCCGCCCGTGCGACGGCTTGAGCAGCACCCCGTAGGGGGCCACGTCGAACTTCTCGCCGTACAAGCTCAGGATGGGCTGCATCACGGTGGCCACCAGGTCGGTGCAACTTCCTACCGGCTCGGCCAACACCACGTCGGGCTTTTGTGCGGCTTCCAACTGGCCGATGGTGTCGGTCAGATCGTTGAACTTGCAGCAGAAGCACGCGCCGGCCACCTCGCCCACGTCGAACCCTTGTGAACGCAGCAGGTGCGTATCGACCAGGTCCGCCGCTTGATCGTTGGTCACGATGCCAACCTTCAACCCTTGGTCCTGATACGCCCGCGCCAGCCGCGCGATGGTGGTCGTTTTTCCCGCTCCCAAAAACCCGCCCAGCATAATAAAGCGAATAGTCGACATACGAGATGCGCTCCCTTGTGAAATTGTGGAATGTCATCCATTCCGAAGACGCAAAACCGCAAGCGAGGTAGCGTGCCGCTAACGCCGCCTCACATTTTGTCGTGACTCAACAACGCAAGTTTTTCCGTCATGGCGTTTTGCATTTCCCTTTCCTCACTCGACGTCCTTCTTCAGCGTGTCCAGGTCTTTGAAGGGTTTCTTGAACGGCTTGTCGGCGGTGTACTTATGAACGGTCATCCAGGCGAACTCGCGCTGCTGGGGGTTGGCGGGATCAGGCTCGGGAAGCGGTTGGCCGTCGGCCTCGGCGTAGATCGTGCGCACCACGCCGACCGGTTGCGAGGCTTTCGGCGCCAGTTCGTAGTTCGTGCCGCGCGTCACGATTAGCCAACTGTTCTCACGGAAACCACTTTGTAGCCGGGTTTGTGCGGCTTGGATCAAGCGCTGCTTCTCGCCGTCCGACAGCGCGCCGTCTTTGCGGATCGCCTGGACCAGCTTTTGCGTTTCGGAAAGGTCGAAGCTCACCCAGCCATACGGCGGCAGGTACGCCTCCATTTTGCAATGCGAAGGCGAGTTCTTGGGGAACAACGACAGCCCATAGGTAACGCGGGTCGGGCAGCCCAGCGCCCGGCCCATGGTGGCGCACAGGCCGTGGTAATCGCTGCAATGCCCGCGGAGCTTGGTCCATGCGTGCCGCGGATCGGCCTTGAGCGAGGCCTCGGCGTGATCGTACGTCAGGTTCGCATGGATCCAGTCCATTGACTTGAATAGCCCCAGCGGTGAGTCGTCGCCGGAAGGCGCAAGCTCGCGCAGCGTTTGACGAAACCGCTCCTCTTCGGCAAGTGGGTGCGATTGGAGATACGGCTGGAAGTTGTCCGGCCAGTTTTTCGGCAGCTCCACTTGCCGCGGGTCCACGTTCCAACGCAGTTCCCATACCTTGGCCGTGAAGCGGTGCCGGATAATTTGCGCCCCTTGAGGCTTGTGATACTCAAAGTACGCAAACCGGTTGCCGTACACCGGTTCCTGGGCCACCTGCATCTCGACGTGGTCGGGAAAAGCGCTGAACTGGTCGCGCGAGATCTCTTGCCCTGCATCGGTCGAAGGCAACGGCAACCACACCTTGAGCACCTGGCAGCCATAGGGCGGCGTGACCACCACCGAGAAATCAACTTCGTGCGTAATCGGGTCGCTACGTTCGGCCTGGTAGCGACGATTGCTATCGAGCTTCGCTGGCTCGGCTTCCGCCGCAAATGCCGGCGTTGCTAGAGCCGCGAACAATAGTACTCGAATGATGGTCATATCGAGGGCCGGGACGAGAGGTTCGGGGTTAACAGCTCGGAGCCAAAGGCGGGATTCGGGAGTTAATGCTTAAGTTAACGCTTGAGCATTGCCTATCGCCCGCCCCTTGACTCCTGGCTCCTGCACTCTGATTTCTACGTTTGCCGTCGCTTCTTCTTCCATATCCGTTAGAAATACTGGCCGGATCGTCTTGCGGTAAAAGCCAATTCCTAGGACCGCTCCGACCAGCGGCGAAAGGATGTAGACGGTCAGGAACCCGGTAGGCCGGGGACCGGGCAGCGCCACTTCGCCCCAACCGGCAAAGTAGGCGAACAACCGCGGTCCAAAATCGCGGGCCGGGTTGAAACAGGCTTGCGTGATCGGGGCAATCACGCAAATCAACGCGATCACGGTCAGTCCGATAAATACCGGCGCCAGGCGCTGCGGGCCAAGCGGGTTCCGTTCTTCGGTCACGGCGACCACCATCATCGCCAGGATTGCCGTGCCCAGAATCTCGGCTAGGCAGGCGGTCAGCTCCGAAACGCGGCCGTCTAAACGCCGGTGTTCAGCTTCGTCATAGGTGGCCGTTCCGCCCGCCAATGGACCCGGGTTCGGGAAGTACTCGCCGTAGCACATGGCGGTAATGATGCTTCCCCGCTCGCCGCGGACGACGCCTTTGGCGTTTTCCTTTTCGGTCAAGAAGCCTTGGAAAAACGCAAACAATACCGCCGCGGCCAGCATGGCGCCGGTAAGTTGCGCCACAAGGTACGGCGCCACGCGGCTCCAGGGGAACAGTCCCCACGTGGCCAACCCCACGGTAATTGCCGGGTTGATGTGGGCGCCGCTCACGCCGCCCACGGCGTAGATGGCGAGCATAATCGACGCGCCCCACACGCTGCCTACTTGCCACAGCCCCGCCAGGTCGCCCGTCAGCACCGCCACGTGGACGGCGCCCAGGCCGAAGAAAATCAGCAGGAAAGTGCCGATCACCTCGGCAGTAAAGCAGGCGGTTAGGCTGCGTGTGGGAGAGGCCATAACGTATTCAACTAGGTTCCAGCTTTGTCAAAAGAGATCAAGCAGCATCCCAGGTCGATCGCCTTGCCTTTGCGAGCGCCTTCGACGGCGGCGGTCAAGCGGTACAAAACCGTCTTGCCGTCCCGTTGCGATTGCACCAGGCCCGCCTCGCGCAGCACGCGCAGGTGATGCGAAAGCAGACTTTGCTCCACGTTAAGCCGCGCGTTAATCTCGCCCACATGTTGTGGGCCGTCCAGCAACTGCTCGACCACCGCCAGACGAATCTCGTCGGCCAGCACCTTGAGCATCTTGGCGCACGGCGACCCTCGGGGAAGGTGAGGCATTACGCCGCCTCATTATATGAACGAAAATTCATTTGCCAAGGATTTTGACTTGAACGGCGGTTCATGTCAAGTCGCCGGGACGAGTGGTTAGGGATCGGAGGTTAGAGGTTAGCAGTTACGCATCAGAAGAACGTGGAACGCATCCGTTAATCCCTAGTTCCCGATTCCTAACCTCTAACCCCTAGCGTCTCTCTCGTCCGCTAGGCCAACAACTCGTTGACCACGCGGCCGTGCACATCGGTCAGGCGGAAGTGGCGACCTTGGAACTTGAACGTCAGCCGCTCGTGGTCGATGCCCAGAAGATGCAGTACCGTGGCTTGGAAATCATGGACGTGGACGCCGTCGCGAGCGACGTTCATCCCGAGTTCGTCCGACTCGCCGTAGGTCAGGCCGGGCTTAACTCCGCCGCCGGCCATCCACAAGGTAAAGGCGTATGGATGATGGTCGCGGCCCCATCGCGGCCGATCGTTAATGTTCCCCTGGATGAACGGCGTGCGGCCGAACTCGCCGCCCCAGATCACGAGCGTGTCGTCCAGCAAGCCGCGCTGCTTGAGATCTTTCACGAGGGCCGCCGAGGGTTGGTCGGTGTCGCGGCATTGGTTGTACAGCTCGGTCGTCAGGCTGTTGTGCTGGTCCCAGCCAGCGTGCATCAATTGCACGAACCGCACGCCGCGCTCGGCCAGGCGCCGGGCCATCAAGCAGTTGTACGCGAACGTGCCGGGCTGCGTGACGTCGGGTCCATACATGGCGAGCGTCTCCTGCGTCTCGTCCGACAGGTCGGTCAACTCAGGCACGCTGGCCTGCATGCGATACGCCATCTCGTATTGCGCAATACGGGTGGCGATTTCGGGATCGCCAAAATCTCGCAGCTTCAGTTCGTTCAACTGGGCGATGTCGTCGAGCAGCCCGCGGCGCATCTCGCGGCTCATTCCGTCGGGGTTCGACATGTACAACACAGGCTCGGCGCCGCCACGGAGCTTGACCCCTTGGAACTTCGACGGCAGGAACCCCGAGCCCCAATAAAAGTCGTAGAAGATTTGACCGCAGGTGGTGTTCTTGGTCACCGAGGTCATCACCGCGAACGCCGGGAGGTTATCGGTGTCGCTGCCTAGTCCATAGGTAAGCCAAGCTCCCATCGTTGGCCGACCGGGGAGTTCGGCGCCGGTCATAAAGAACGTAGTGGCCGGGGCGTGGTTGACCGCTTCGGTGTGAAGACTTTTCACAAAGCACAACTCGTCGGCCACTCCCGCAATGTGCGGCAGGAACTCGCTAACCCAGGCCCCGCTTTGGCCGTGCTGGTGGAACGGTTCGACCGGCGCCAGCATGAGCTTGCCGGTTGGGTCGCCCGTCATGGTGCTGAATCGTTTGCCCTTGAAGAATTCTTCCGGCGCGGGTTGGCCGTGCATTTCTTTGAGCTTGGGCTTGTAGTCGAACAGATCAACGTGCGTGGGCGCGCCGTTCTGGAACAGGTAGATCACCCGTTTAGCCTTGGGCGCCAGGTGCGGCAAACCGGGCAAGCCGCCGATGCGCGGCGGAGCGGACCCATCGCCAGCGGCCATTCCATCGCGAGCCAACAGCGACGCCAGCGCCGCCGTGCCCAGCCCCGCGGCGCCGCGGCCAAAGAACTCGCGGCGGTTGACCATCAGGCGTTGTTCGAGCAGAGGGTTCATGGGCGGCTCGCGGGTTATTCCTTCGTCAAGGTCTCATCGAGATTCAAGATCGCCAGGCATACCGCCGTCCAGGCGGCATGTTCAATCGGATCCAGGTGTTCGCCACGCTTGGACTCGCCCACGGCAAGCAGCTTTTGGGCTTCGGCCGGGTGCTCGCCAAATTCTTCCGTCAAGCGGTTTACACTGGCGGTCAAAACGGCTCTTTCGTTGTCGCGGGGCGATCGCGCCAATACGCGGCGGAAGACGTTATCGAGCCGACTTTCTACGGTCGTTTCGTCGGAAGACAACACGCGCTGGGCCAGCGTTCGGGCCGCCTCGACATAGGTCACATCGTTGAGGGTCGCCAATGCGTGCAGCGGCGTATTGGTGCGAACCTGACGAACAGTGCAGACCTGTCGCGAGGCATTGTCGAAGAACGCGGTGGGCGCCACGATCCGCCGCCAGAACGTGTACACGCTACGACGATAGAGGCTTGCGCCATGGTCCTGCATATAACGCTTGTTGCCAAACGTGGTTTCTTCCCATACACCGGGAGGCTGGTAGGGATTGACCGATTTGCCGCCGATGGCCCGAACCATCAGACCGCTGACCGCCAACGCCTGATCGCGGAGCATCCAGGCCGGCATGCGAAAGCGCGGGCCACGCGCCAGCAGGCGGTTTTCAGGATCATGCTCGATGAGCGCGGGAGTAGCCTTGGACGACTGCCGGTAGGCGGTGCTGGTGACGATTTGCCGACATAACGCTTTGATGTCCCAGCCCGATTCAATCAACTCCACCGCCAGCCAATCGAGCAGTTCAGGATGACTCGGCCGTTCGCCCTGGACGCCAAAGTCTTCGGGCGTTTTCACCAACCCCACGCCGAAGAACTGCTGCCAGAGCCGATTGACCGTGACGCGCGCCGTCAACGGATGCTCAGGCGACGTGAGCCACCGCGCCAGCGCCAGCCGATTGACCGTGGCGCCCGGGGGCAGCGGAGGCAGCGCCGCGGGCGTGGCCGCGGTAACCGTTTCGCCCGGTTGGTTGTACAAACCCTTGGAAAGGATGTGCGTCTTGCGGGGTTCCGGCCGATCGGCCATGACCATGACCCGTGGGATGCCGCGATTCAAGTCGTCGCGCTCTCCGAGCAGTGCGTGCAGCCGCGCGATGCGCCCATGATACTCGGGAGCGTCCTTCTTAAACTGCCTGGCAAGTTCATCGAGTTGATCGCGACTGCGCTTGACCGGCGGTTGCTTGAGAATCGCTTTCAGGTTGTCGGCCAGCGCGGTCGCCTTCTCGGCCTGGTCGATGGGCTGCTCCTCGGCGCGGGCGAAGAAGGTTTGCTCGAAGGCGTCCAATTCGCCTGCGGCCACGGTGATTTCTTCCTGGATCGCCGTACGTCGCGCCTCTTGCGCCGGCGTGGGAGCCTCCAAAACGGGCGGTGTTTGCGGGTTGCCACCGCCGCCCTCGACGGGCGTTTGGTTGAAGATGGCGAACAGCCCGTAATAGTCGCGCTGCGAGAGCGGATCGAACTTGTGGTCGTGACAGCGGCAGCAGTTGAATGTTAGCCCCAGCCACACCGTGCCCGTGGTTTCGGCCATGTCCATCACGTAATCGACGCGGTTCTCTTCGGCGATGCGACCCCCTTCGCCGTTAATCATGTGATTGCGGCAAAAGCCAGTGGCCAGCTTTTGCTCAAAGGTTGCATCGGGAAGCAAATCGCCGGCGAGTTGCCAGATCGTGAACTGGTCGTAGGGTAGGTTGCCGTTGAAGGCGTCCACCACCCAGTCGCGCCAGGGCCACATGGTGCGTTCGCCGTCGCCTTGGTAGCCGTTCGAGTCGGCGTAGCGGGCGGCGTCGAGCCACGGCCACGCCATCCGTTCGCCAAACGCGGGCGAGGCCAACAGTCGCTCCACCAAACGCTCATAGGCGTCGGGCGACTCATCGTGCACAAACGCAGTGACTTCCTCCGGTGTCGGCGGCAACCCCGTCAGATCAAGCGTTACACGGCGCGCCAGCGTCTCGCGCGGCGCGGAGGGCGACGGCGCCAACCCCTCTGCTTGCAACCGCGCCAGGATGAACGCATCGATGGGATTCGTAATAGGATCGGCGCCATCGTCGTGATTCCCCCGGGGAAGCGGGGGCCGCATCGGTTTGCGAAACGACCAATGTCCGCCCCAGGCGGCGCCTTCGTCAATCCAGCGTTTGAGCAGCGCGATTTGCTCGGCGGTCAGCTTTCGCTGGAAATCGACCGGCGGCATCCGCAGGCTTTCGTCTTCCGAGGCAATGCGACGCACCAGTTCACTCGCGGCGCTTTCCCCGGGAACGATCGCCGCGTAGTCGCCGCGCAACAGCTTCGCACTCGCTTCTTCGTCCAAGCGTAAGTCCGCCTCGCGCGTGTTCTCGTCCGGGCCATGACATTGGAAACAGTTGTCCGACAAGATGGGCAACACATCGCGGCTGAAGTCAATCGCGGCGGGCGGTTCGGCGGAAACGGCCGCCACGCTCACGGGCAGCGCCAGGAACATACCGACGCCGATGGAGGTTGCGAACCGAAGGCATGAAAGGAGAAGGTTCATTCAATGGGCTTTAGCACGACCGCGGTGGATCACGAGGAGCGGTCGGCGATGATCGACGCCGACCACGCGAGGGCAGGTCATTAGCAGGTTGGAGGAGTGGTGATCGTAGCGACGCACGACATCGCTCCTGTTAGAATTATCGTCATCTCATCGCGCCATGCAAGTCAATGGCGCAGCAAGACGCGATTCGACTGCGGTGGATTCCCCCACGCTTGAATTTCCGGCCAGTTTACACCGCACCCCAAAAAGAGGAGTCTGAGCGTGGATGACTTCTACCCGATGCCTGCGTTCGTCAGGATAGCGGTATCGGACCTGGCGTGCTCGATGGCATGGTACGAGTCCGTGCTTAATTTCCGCCGCGTGTTCCTGATGCCGGGGCCGGAAGGCGTTCCCACACTGGCGCACCTACGATTCGCGAGGTACGCCGATGTGCTGCTTATCCCTGGAGGGAAGCCAGGCGATGCGAGTCCGGGCGTAACGCTGTGTTACACGATGCCGGATGCGCAGACTGTTGACGCTCTCGCCGAACACATGCGGCGACACGGACAAGAGCCGGCGGAGGGTCCCGTCAATCGCCCGTGGAATGTACGCGAGTTGATTGTGTTGGATCCCGATGGATACCGGTTGTCGTTCAACCAGCAAGTCAACGCTGCGTTAAGCATGGAAGACGTAGTCCAGCAAATCGCCCAGCAAAGAGCCAGTCCCGATTAGGCGGACACACCGCTTTCCAGACAGATGACCGCTAGCTCCCCGGTAGCGACTGTCGCATTCAGGCCGCCTGATCACGAGGCGGCGCCTCGTGGCGGATCAGAGCGCCGGATTCCGAGCGGAAGGCAAGCTGGACTTCGATGTTTTCCCAGATCACCAGACGGTCTTCGATGCGCAGCATAGCGCGAATATCTCCGTCCTGCGAAACCACGAACCCCAGGCTGCCAGGATTCTCGTAACAATAACGCATCATCGCGCGGTGACGCGTGCCAAACTGTTGCAAGTCGCCGGGACGTGTTCGTTCCGTGTTGGCGAAAGGATCGCCCGCCAATGCGACGTGCTGAACTGGTTCGCCGCTGCGCACCTCGACGCCGAAGCCGAGCACGTGTAGCCGCCGGTTCATCAGGATGAATCCATCCACGCAAGACAGCGCGGCGATAAAGTGTGTGCAGCCCAGCACCTCGCTCTTGCGCTCATCGAACCGCTTGCGGTATTCTCGCTGCTGGTAGTGCAGCGAACACGCCAGAACATCTGTCGCCCGATTCTGGCACGCTTCCGCCACTTGCGAGACCACGCGCCCGCGGAGGAACTCGTAGTGGTCAATCCCCAACAGCGCGCTGGGAAGCCGTTCATAGCAGATGCGATATTTCACGTTGAGGCCGTGCGCCGACCCGGTAGGGCTGATGATCAGACCGCCGCCGTGCTTGTAACGCTGGATGCTCATCAACACGCGGCACAACGCATTCAGCCAACGCACCAGCATGCCGTCGCGGTGCGGCGAGTAGCCGTCGGGACCTACGTCGCGTTCGCTGGGGAAACCGCGCTCGGCCAAGTAGGCGGCAAAGTGGTTCTTGAGCATCTCATGCACCGGTCCGCACCAGAGCACGTCATGATAATCCCGCACCAGCGTGTTCTGTTCCAGGCTGCCAATAAGCCGATAGTTGACGTACACGGAGACGTTGCCCACGCCCGTGATGGTCACTTGGAACAAGCCCGGCCGTGGAGGCGTCACACCCGCATCGAGCACAATGAAGTCACTGTACCGCAGTTCCTGATCGATCAGCCCCCAGAGCCACAGTTCGCCGTCGTGGTCGTGCATCACCGCCAGCGATGACACCGCCGGGTCGGTGGCGCGGGCCACGCGCAGAAAGTTGCGCACATCCAGCGGCGCCGGCGACTGGAATCGCACCTCGCTCCAGCAATCGGTCGGGGTAGGCCCGCTGGACAAGGGAGCGGGGCGTCGCCGATCAAAGAAGTTGACCGTGCAAACCGGCGGCCGGCCCTCGTCCGTCTTGAGGCTGGCGAAGTACAGCGTCTCGATTAAACGCACCAGCACGCCCTGCGGCGGCGAGTACCCATACTCGGACGCCAAACGCATTTCGACGTGCCGAGCCAGGTCTGCGGGAAACTGGGAGTGCCGCCTCATCATCCTACTCCACGCGCAACGGTCCTTGCCGAAATCCCTAATACCCATTCCCCGCGCGCCGGGTCAAGAGCGTTTCCCACGATGCCAAACATTCAACATGACATTGGGGGCAACGCGAGATTGGCTTAACGCAGCCGATACGGATTGCCAGCACGATGCCTAAGAGGGGTTGGCGGAGGAGCCTCAGCGACGCCGCCACGAGATGGCGAATCTGGCGAGGCGAACCGAAAACGCGACTGCCGCGCGTCGCACGGACGTCACGCTAGCGCCCGTGGTAAGGAAAGACTTTCGCGCTGGCGGCGAAAGGCCGGACTGATCGGTCGTGGGCGGCCTCGCCGCTGTCAGGGGTTGTGAGTCTTTCCGTAGCGGCGGCGTCTCGCCGCCGAATGCGTGGTTAAATGCCGCAATTTTGGCGGCAAGACGCCGCCGCTACGAAGATTTGTCAAAACATTCACAGCCTCTCAGCTTTGAATGTACTCTTTGAGGAAGTGGTTCTCGGTGCAAAGCTGGTCGTACTGAGCCTTGACCACGTCGCCGATGGAGATCAAACCCGCCAGTTGGCCGTCGCGTTGGATCGGCAGGTGGCGAATGCGGTAACGGGTCATGAGGCCCATCACTTCGCCCACGTCGTCGTCGGGCAGACCCGTGACCAGGTGCGAACTCATGTGGTCCCGCACCTGGCATTCCTCCAGTGCGCAACGATCGGCAGCACACGCACGGAGAATATCGCGCTCGGTAATGATTCCCACCATGCGGCCATTCTCCATCACAACTAATGACCCGCAGTTGTGCGCGACGAGATTATCAACGACGTTGGCCAGCGAGGTGTCGGGTGAAATAGTGTGCACCTGATCGCCTTTGACCGTGAGAATGTCGTGAATTTTCATGAAACTGGTCCGCGTATCGAAGAGAAAAGCGAGGGAGATGAGCGATTGCGCCTGCGCGTCAAACATAACCGTTGGGCGACGCGGTTGTCAAATCTTTTTGGGGACTTCGTGAAAAACGGCACAAGGCCCGCTCATCGTGGCGCGGCACGAGGAGTGGAAGAAAAGGCTTCATTGGTCCATTCAATCGTCTTCGCGTCGCGATGAACCTCAAAAACATAAGGTTGAAGCAGGAAGTACGGGTACCGCTTCAAGAACGCTTGCAACTCGATATGCCACGTATAGTTGACCAACTCCTCGGCCGTGGGAATCTCAACCCCTGGGGGCAGATCATCGGCGGCAACTGTGCGCCACGGCGCGTGCGCGGCATCAAAGTATTTTTTGCGAAGCTGGGCATGGTACATGGCCTGACGCCACAACGGGGCAGCGAGTTGCACGCTCGACAAATCCCACTTGAGCGGAGGCTCATCGTGCTCGATCGCGCTCCATGCCAGGTCGGGGTTCGTCTCTTTCTGAATCTCGGCCGCCGCATAGCCGGCATGTAACGCCGCCCGATGATGTTGCCGCGCTCGTTCCCGAAACCGCACAGCCCGCCCCCACAGCGCGCAACCAACCGCCGTCACGGTCAACAGCACGAACAGCGTCCACAGGCGAAAGCGTACTCTCAGGCGATGGTTCATGGGGAAACAAACAGGTCATTCCTGGTTCACAAGAACAGTCTGACCGGGCGGTAGATAATTCTGCGAGGCGTCGTCCAGCACCAGCACCCAATCCAGATACTCGCCGACGTCGGGCGGGACGAACCTTTGTTTGCCTTGGTTGGTATAGTCGCCGATCTTCGCGGCTTCTCCGGTGCGCGGATTATACCACCACGCCGTGACTTGCGGCCCCGTGAGTTTGTCCATGCGAACTGCAAAGGGGCGCCCCGCGGGCGAGTAGATCATCGCGTAGTGGCCGTCGCGGTCGCGAGTGGCGACCATTCGCAGGCGCCCCGCGCCGGGAATGGCGGTTGGGACCGCATCATTCACGATCAAGGAGTTATCTGGAATGCGCGTCAGCATCGGGCGCGACTCGATCAGTCGCCGGCCATGTTGCATTTCTGCGGCGCCGGGCTGTTGAATCGCCTCGCGCCAGGGAAGCAACGGCCCGTTGATCGGTTGCCGGGCTGGCGTCCACATCTGCCATACTGAATGATGGCCGTAGGTGTGCCCGCAGGCGCCGCTGAACAGGTCCCAATACAAGGGACGACGCACGTCGGCGGCAAGCGAATAACCGTTCTCTTGGGCTTTGAACGCGATGGGGTGGTCCTCGTAGACCGGCTCACCGTCGATTACCGGCTTGGGCGGTTTGCGCTGGTAGTCGGCGAGGGTCTGATCGTACCGGCCTTCAAAGTTTACGCCGTGACCGTTCTGGCGCATGTTGAAGTCGAGCCACGCTTCTTCATGAAACCACTGCGCGGAGCCTTGGCCGCCGGTGGGATGAAAGGTGACCAGATGGCGGCCCTCGTCGCCGCGGCGCAGTCCGGTCGCCATCGCGCGGATGATCACCCGGTGCGTGTCGTTCTCGATCGGGCGGTCGCCGCCGACAATCCAGACGATCGGCTGGTCGCGATAGCGCCGGCCCAGCCATTCGCCATACACGGCGGCATTCTGCGGCGTGAAAATTTCTGGCCCCACGCCCCATTTCTTATTCCACTTGTCGCCCCAGGTTGGCAGCAGCCCAACAAACAGCCCCCGTTCCGCCGCCTGCGCCACCACGTAATCCACGTGATCCCAATAATCGTTCTGCGGTCCGTCTTTCACTGCCGGGCGGGTCGGGTCGTTCTCCATCAGCGGCCGATGCCCATACGCGTTGGGCGTATTCAGGCCATCCACTTCCGCCAGCGCCACGGCCTGGATCACGGTGAAGCCCTTCTTTGCGCGGTCGTCTAGGTAATCGTTCGCCTCCTCGCGGTTGAGCCGGTGGAACAGTTCCCAGGCGGTGTCGCTCAGGTAGAAGAACGGCGAGCCGTCTTCCCGCACCAAGAACCGCCCATCCTCGCTAACGTGCAATCGCGGCTCGGCATGCGCCACACGGCACCACAAGCCGCCGCTTACGACCACGAATAGCCAAGCCGCCAAGGTGAAGAAGCGAGCATCGTTCCGGCGTAGCGAGCAAGTCATCGTCATGGAGGTTGCCGCTTGCAAGCGAAGATAGTTGGCCGGTGCGCCACACGCCCGCGCCGCGTGACTTAGTTAGCTGGCGGTTGCGTCGCCACGGGGATGCGCTCTGGGGAGAAGCTATTGTCCCACGAAAGGCCCATGTTCGCCAGCGCGGCGCTCAGGCGATCCAGATGCCACACGCGCGCTGCGGTTTCGCCCTCCACCATGAGCGCTAGCTTGGTCCCGTCGGGGCTGAAGCTTAGCATGCGGGCCGGCGCGGGAAACTTCAAGGTGAGTAACGGCTCTAACCGTTGGTCCATGCGGCGCCACAAACGCACCGTCTGGTCTTTGGACCCGGTCGCCACCAGTCGGACTTGCTCGGCTAAGGCGACGCATTCCACGCTCTCCTCGTGCTCACCGGACCGCGCCAGCAATCGCCCCGAAGGAAGCTCGACTAGCTGCACCGCGCCAGTTTCGGCGCCGCAAACCGCGAGGCCCTCGGTGGGGTTCATGGCGATGCTGTTGATCCGACCGGCGTCTAGCGGGAACACCGACTCCAGGGCGCCATCTTCGGCTCGTAGTAGATACAACATGGCGTCGTTGCCGCCGGCCAATAACCAGCGGTCGCCCACCGCCAGGCTGGAGAACCCGCTGATACCAGAAACAATCGTCTGGCCCGCCGCCTTCCACCGCGTCGCCTGGACGCCATCAACGGCGTTCCACGAGACGATTTCACTACCGGCAAAGCTCCAGATGCGATCGCCGCGGGGCGAAAACTGGAAGATTTCAAAGGGACCGACATCGGCCAGCGCATGAGCCTCCTCGTTGCCTGGCGACAACGGGCGGAGGCGAAAGTCTTCGCCGCCCAGGAACCAGCAAATGCGGCTGTCGTCGGCAGCCAGACATTCGACGGCGCCCGCTTGCGAAGAGATGATCGCCAAGCGGTGTCCGGGCGAGTCGGCGTCCACTTCCATCACTTCGATTTCGGCGTAAGGCTCGGGAGAATCGGCGTTGTGCTGCTCCGCGGCCCCAACAACAACGGGCCCGGTCAAGGGAACGCGCAGACTCTGCTCCAATTGGGACCACTGTATTACTCCTGGCGCCTCGGGTCGTAGCGGCGCGAAGGTTTCGACGCTTCCCCCGCCCATTTCGTAAATCACGGTGTGCCGGTCGGCGGTCGTCGCCAGGTGTCGTCCGTCGGGGCTGAAAACCGGATACGTCGTGCGGGCGCCCGCCAGCGTCTTCAGTGCGACCCGGCGGCCCTGTGCGGTTTCCCAAAGCCACACGTTCTGACTGGAGCCGGCAGCCAGCAGTGTTCCCTCAGGATTGAACGTAATCTGCGTTACCAGGTCCTCTTCCGAGACACCCATCTTCGGGTCGCTCAGCGTGCGAATCACGCGGCGTTTGCCGACATCCACCAAGTCGATCTGACCTTTGACGTAACCCGCGAGAATTGCTCCGGTCCGATGGAAGTCCATGTACGTGCCGTCCCACTCCCATGGATCATCCTGCAACTGCAAATCGGGAAGCGACAACAGACCCAGATGGAAGTTGTGGGTGTACGCCAGGCGGCTTCCATCGGGGTGCAGCGCCATGCCCCCGATGTCGTGGGAAGGGTTCAACGCCGCGCGCTCGGTCTCGGTGGCAATGTCCCAGACTTTGATCTCGCGCTCGCCGCTGGCGTAGGTGACGATTGCCGTGCTGTCGGGTGTGAACTTCAGCCAGTTGATAAAGCCGCTATGCACGTTCCACGACTTGGGCGATTCCGCAGGCTGGCGCCAGTCCCAGAAGTACACCATTCCGGTGCGCGTGCCCACGGCAAACCAGCGTCCATCGGGGCTGAAGGCAGCCGTATTGATGGCTTCTTGTCTCGCTGGTCGGTCACTGCGGCTTCCGGCAAAGCGCAAGGTGAGAAAGGAAAGGGTGGAAACTTGCTCGCCGGTTTTCACATCGTAGAGATAAATATTGCACTTGATCCAGCCTTGCGCTTTGGACTGGCACACGGCCAGCACCTTGCCATCGGGGCTGAAAGCCAAAACTTGGGAGTCAACGTTCTTGGCGACGATGTGCTTCTCGCGCAAGTCAAAACTGCGCAGCGCCGCGGCGGCGTGCGTACGCAATTCGGACAATTCCCGCGCCGCGCCCGGTAACCTGGCGGCGCGGGCCAGATCGTCCAGCGACTTCCACGTCCAACCGGGCGTCGCCGTCGTGTTTCGCTCGCGGACGCGGTTCACACGGCTGTAGTATTCGTGCGTGGCGGCAGTTTCCCGCGTCGCCTTGAGTAAGGCCTCGCGCGCTTGGGCGACTTCGCGCGCTGCCTGCAATTGGGCTTCCCGTGCTTCGGCCGTCTTAGCGGCAAGGTCAAGCTGTGTTTGCTGCATCTCGGCCGCCGCCCGCGCAGCGCGCAAGCTGGCGCCGGCCGAGACCAGGATCGGCAACAAGCTGAAGGCGAACACGCTGACCACGATCAGTGCCGCGGCCGCCGGCTTGCGCTTGGCCCAGCGCACCGCGCGCTCAAGATGACTGGCCCGCCGGGCTCGGATCGGCTCCTGGCGTAAATAACGGCCCAGGTCGTCGGCCAATTCGGCCGCGCTGGCGTAACGCCGCTCCGGCGTCTTTTGCAAGCACTTGAGGCAGATAGTTTCTAAGTCGCGGTCGATGGCTGGGTTCAAATGGTGCGGAGCCGCAGGCTCGCGCTCGATCACCTGTTTGAGCGTTTCCAGGATGCTGGCCGCCTGGAACGGAGGCCGGCCCGTGAGCATCGCGTACAACACCGCCCCCAAGGAATAAACGTCGGCTGCAGGTCCGATGTGGCCGGTTTGGCCGGCGGCTTGCTCTGGCGGCATATAGCCGGGCGTGCCCAGGATTTGCCCGGACTGCGTCAGTTGTTGGTCGTCTTCGATCCGTTTGGCTAGACCAAAGTCGGTCACCTTGGGCTGCCCGCTCTTGTCCAAAAGAATGTTGGCCGGCTTAAGATCCCGGTGTAGCACGCCTTGACCGTGCGCGTACTCCACCGCCTCAGCCACTTTCTTGAGCAGCGCCGCCGCCTCAACCGATGGAAGCGGCGCGGCCGCGATCCGCGCGGCCAGACTCTCGCCTTCGACGAAGCCCATCGAGAAGAAGTGCCGCCCGTCGATTTCGCCGACTTCGTAGATCGGCACAATGCCGGGATGATCCAACCGCGCCGCCGACTCGGCTTCCGTGTAAAACCGCTGCACCAGTTCGCGCGACGCCAGTTGCCCGGCCAGGATCATCTTGACCGCCACTAGGCGATTGAGCCGCCGCTGCCGGGCCTTGTAGACCACCCCCATGCCCCCCTGCGCAAGGACTTGGAGCAGGTCATAATCTCCCAAGGCCCCTTGTGCTGGCGGCAACGCACTGTTGGAAATTGGGTGATTATGGATGGCCCCTAGCGTTGACGGAACCGACTCCAAAGTCTGAGTGTCGTCCAGCGACGACTCGCGGGCAGCTTGGGGAAACGCCACCGTTGAATCGTTCGCAACCTTGACGGACTGCGCTTCGAGCGCGCGAGCCAAGGTTGGCCCTAGATCGTCGGAAAAGGCCTGCTGCGGGGGAATCGCCTGAGTTGCATCGGGATCTTGGGGAGCGGTAGGACGTTGACTCATGCTCACCCTCACCCGATTACGAAACCTGACACCCGCGAATTGACGCCATGCACCCCATTGGTATGGTGATTGTACCATCGGCGCCGGGCTGCCGGCAATTGCCGCGTTGCTCGGCAAATGAGGCAATCGCGCGAACCTTCGTGGACTCCATTTCGTTCTAAGAGAAGCCGATGTAGAATACATCGGAAGAAAAAAACTTCCTTCCGGGGGCGATTTGGATTCGACCGGGCGCCTGGAAGCGAAAGTCGCGAGCCGTGGTTGGTCGGAGGCCACGTTAAAAGCTGACCAAAACTTTATCTGCCGAAGGCAACTTCGCACTGGCTGCCTAACAAATTGGTAGCCCCGACTGCGGCCCTTAGTTGGAGAGAGCCAAAAGTCGGTTGCCAAATCCAACTCGCCCGGGTTCACGCCAGAAACGGTCCGGGCTAAAAAACTGTCTCTGGCTAGTCGCAGGCGGACCATGTCGATCGGGGCCGCCCGCAATAAAACCCAATAGATCGACTACGCCCGTAGAAGCTTTCGCCGAAACACCGCGGGACGCGGGTTCAATTCCCGCCGCCTCCATCCAAAACAGCCACTTGCGAACGTCGCAAGTGGCTGTTTTCATTTGGCTTACGTCATTCTCAATTATCCTGAAATTGCCCCATTTTGGCCCCTGTGTTCAAATTCGTGTTCAATTTCACTTCCCCTTTCCGCCCGGATTCGGCAAAATGAACACCAGAATCCAACCTTCTGGGCGAGAATTGTGGGGAAAGCAGCGTGCCGAGTTACAAGGTCGAACTGAGGACAGACCAGAACGGTGTGTGGTGCCGCTCGCTGGGCCGGAAGGTCGGCGAAAACGGCAAGACGAAGCCGCATCTGTTCCGCTTTGGGCGTGAGCGGGCAGTCGCCCAGGATCGACTGGCTCGCTTGAGTGATCTCTGGAACCAGATTGAATCCGAGGCGAAAACGCCGGAGGCAGCCCTGTGGTCGATCTTTACTCTGGAGATGGGCAAAGCCATCGCCAAGGGCGAGACGGTTTACCGAATGCCCTTCCCGCATGTTGCCGAGCCATCGGACGAAGACTACCGGGCCTACGCCTATCTCGTCGATACCCACGCATCCAGCTATCGGATGATCGCCGTCTTGCCCGATGACATCGAGGCTTATCGCCGAGGCAAGGAAGTCACGGGGCAGAAGATGGCGGCGTTTGTCCGTGAGGCTGAAAAAGTCTTCCACGTCCCGAACGTCCTCGAAGCAGAAACGAAGACGTTCCACCAAGCGATGGACGAGTACGTCGAATACCTGAAGAAAACGTACATCGACCCCACGACACGCAAAACGAAACCGTGGGGTAATACGCAGGCCAAGCAGGCGGGTCGAATCAAGGAGCGGCAGAGCAACGACTTTCCTCTCCACCAACTGACGCTCCAGAAAATCAAGGACATCATCGAGACGTGGCGGTCACGGCCCATCGTCAAGGATGGCACGACGCCGATCACTCCCTCGACGGCCAAGAACCACATCAAGCAGTTCAAGCACTTTCTCTGGTGGCTGCACGACAGCGACGATTTCCGCTGGAAGATGCCCCCGGAAGTGGAAAGGCTCTCAACGAAACCACACGTTGGAGGCGAGGAGAAAGCCCGGCGATCAAGACCCGATCAGGTCAAGACTTTCACGCTGGAAGAACTGGTCATCTTCTACAAATACGCCACTCCTCTGGTTCGGCTGTACGTTCTCCTGGGGCTGAACTGCGGTTTCGGGCCTGCCGAGTTCGGCACGCTACGACTCGACGAAATCTTCCTTCATCAGCGGCACGGGCACGACGACCTCATCAATTATCAGACGACGCCGGAGATGTCCTGGATCAAACGGGGTCGCAGGAAAACTGGCGTCTACGGCGAGTGGCTTCTCTGGCCGGAAACCGTCGAGGGAATTGAATGGGCACTGGAAATCCGAAAGAAGCAACCAGACTTCCGACCGGATGCACTGCTCTGCCTGACTGAGCGAGGACTCCCGTACCACGGGCAAACGAGCGGAGGCAACAATAACAGCCGTATTGGGAACGCTTGGTGGCGGACGGTGGACCGAATCCAAGAGGACAAGAAGCAGTACCGCAGACTTTCGCCGAAACTCCTGCGGAAGACATCCGGCAATAAGGTGCGGGACATCAAAGACGGCGAAGTGATGGCGATCTTTCACAGCCGAGGGGATGCCGTCGAAACCGATGACCTCGCCGACTTCTACAGTAATCGTCCATTTCGGAAAGTCTTTGAAGCGATCCAAGAGATGCACGAATGGCTTCGCCCGATGTTCGAGGCTGTGGACACGCCGTTCCCGAAGAAGGTGAAGAAGGGAGGATCCAATATCACGCTCGGTCAGATCGAGCGGATTCGAGAACTTCACCAGCAAGGGATGAAGCCGCCCGACATCGCCCGTGAAGTCGGCGTGTCGGCTGCCACGGTTTATCGGCGGATCAGTCAGCAGAATGCCGGATGAAGATAACGACCTGAATTTTTGGTGGGACCGGAAAGCCGCATCTCATCGCTTCTTGATCCACGCATCAATGCGTACTCGATAGAACTTCCAAAGTTTGCCGTTGCCAGTCCCAGCGACAATGCAACTCGATCTGCGATCCGCCGAAGGCTCTGGGAAATGTCCCAGAGGATGTAAAGCAGGTCCGGGATGGGTTTGTCTGACCTGCCGTCTGCCATGATGTTCGCTGGATCATTGCCACGCCGTCTACAACTTTCGATGAACTCGCTCAGCACCTTCTCCCGCATCCGTTGATCTATGTTTCGCTCATCGTGGCCGGTGCCTTTCTTCGTCATGGTGTCGCCTCGCTTTGAGAAGTAGTGAGTGTATCGACATCATGATTGTCGCCACTCACGACCGCCGAGGCTACGGCGACGAAGCCTGATGGTTGCCCAGCCCGTCACCATAACAGATTCCACTTTTCCACTAATCATCCAATGGCCCCAAAAGTAGAGCAGCCTCCCGAAGAACAACCTCGCCTGCCTTCCCTCCTCCTGATGTCAGCGGGAAGCGCCGGGATGTCTTTACTGTGGACCTATTCTGCCGGGACGCAGACAATTTCTCCTGTAGGCCAGAACGATGGCACAAGCTGCATGAAACGATCTAATCCATGTTGGGGATTCCGGTCCGGGACCGGAGGCAGTCTCGGCGCAAGATCGTCTGAGGCAAGAGTCGTTCGTTCTTCGCAACCGGCGACCAGTGCGCCGCCGACACAACCATCTCCTCGCTGATTTTGCAGAATTCCCCGATGGTGAAGGGGCCGGTCAGTGCGCAATTACCATCGCCATTTCTCTCTCGGTGTATCCCGCCTCCTTCAATGCTTGTTGGATGTCTTCGGGAGCGTCTTCCATGGAGATGGAGATGGCGTAGGCCGCCTCGTGTTCCATGCTTTCTAACCAATCGAAGATTTCGTCCGTCATGTTGCACAGCTTCCGCTGATGCTCGTAAATATGCACTTCTTTCATTCCAGTACCCTCTTCAACACCTTAGATGTGATGTGATTTGTTGGCGAAAGTCACACTTCGGTTATCGTCCTACAACATTCCGCCCATAAGCACGATCTGCTCAGTAACATTGAATACGTCCCCGCCATCAGTAAGTACTTCGACTTCTAAATCGCCGATTTCATCGAAACGAAGCCGCTGGCCGCATTCATGCAGCGCTTGGTCGTAGACATGCTTCAGAGCCTTCAGGGACGATTCGCCGCCCAGGCCGGACGGGATTTCAAGGTCACAGTCGAAGTACACTCTGGCTGATATGGAAAACTCCCGATCCTGCTCCCCATAAACATCGACCTGCCGACAGACCGCCTCGCCGAGCGCCTCGACAAACTTGCGTTCTGCTTCTGCGGCGCTGGTCGCCGAGACATAGTGCGAAATCTCGAAGTGGAGCCGGGCGTTTCCATTGGTCGGCCCCAGCACATCAGATGAAGCGTCAAGGCATCTGAAATCCAGGCCATTGACGTTGATCCCGACGCTACGAAGTTCCGATTCGGCGACAGCCTCAAGAACCGATCCTCGGTGGAAGACCGCCGAATGGATTGCATACAGCAGGGTGCCCAAGAGCCGAAGATCATCGCTGGCAACAACCAGTGCCCACGACTTTCCGGATGGATGCCCCACCGTGCTGATGCCGAAGCCGAGTACCTCAAGACCCTTCATTGCGAGGGTCTGCCGGAGCAAACGGACCTCGGCCCGGACCTTGTGATTTTGAAGGAAACCGTCGTTGCCAAAAATCACAGACACGCCACGTCCCCCGAAATCGCTGCCACAAGAATATTCACCGTCATCTTGGCCAGCGTTGTCCTCGATCTCAACAGCAACCGAGGAGGAACTCAAGTCCGGTACTTCTCCCGGTCCCACACTTCTTTCGATTTCCGGGCAAAGTAGCTTCGCCCGGTTTGCCTGCGCCTCGGCAAAACCATTCCAACCGGGTGTTGAACTCATTGTCATCTCCTTCTGCGGATCACTGGACAGCGAGACTGCGTACTTGTGTTGCTTCCGCCATACTGTGACGATTTGAAAAGAGGAGGGAGCTTGGCACAGTAGGCCCACAGGACAAGTCCCCTCCCGGACGGTAACGGAGCGACCGTTACCGCACTTCGCTTTCAGGACTTTGAACGAAGACGTGGGCGGAATCGTCCCATTCCCATCGAAGCCCGGCGTCCATTCGTCTTTGAAAGTCGCTGGCCATCTTCTCATCTCTAAGTCGCCGAAGTACCTCCAAGAAACTCAAGTATCCCCGACACTCTTCCTGAGTGAGTGAGTCGAGGTAGTGTTTAGCGACGGCATCTGGCGTCATGCCCGGTACGCCGGGCATCCGAACCAGCAATATTTCTCCATGCCTCCTGCGGCCATGACGATGCTGTCCATCCTTTAAGGCATCACATCGCTTCCACAAATAGATGCCTCCATCGGTAGGATATTGCTTTCCCTTCCACACGGTCCGCTTATCGCCTCTTCGTTCGATAAGGGCGACGCCTCGATACTCGGCCACTGGTGCCAGAAGTTCCATCACTTGTCTCCAACCAAAGAATCTTGCAAACTTCCCTGGCAGGATCAGACCCCAGACGGCACAGCTTTGTAAAGTTGATGCAGCGACGCCGGAGGAAGTTGCGTAAGTCATTTCGTTATCCTGGCTTCGCATTCAAGGCAGCACGACTTGCTTAAGGATAAGAGCCTCTCTTGCTGATTTCCTTGCGAATTTTTTTCTTCAAGATGCCAAGATGGTCCTCATCGAGCCGGACACGCACGGATAGAACTTCAGCCAGAGCATTTCAGTCCTGATTGGCTTGGCTTTGGAGGCCGATGCCTTGTTGTCATTTTCAATGTCCTGTCGATTCCAGCCATGTCGTTCGGCGCTCTGATACCCCGACAGGATGAACTTCCCTCAGACACCGGCCAGCGTCCCCAGGAGCATTTCATGCTGTTCGACAGTCATTTCGTGCGCCCCGTATTCGCCTACGCTGCTACGGGTTTCGTGGAGATGTGTCTGGTGCGTCCTGCTGACGAATTGCCTTGGTGGCATCATCGTTCAGGATGACGACTCGTTTGAGACGGGCATGGACTTCGGGCAAGCCCTCTACGGCAGAGAGCCATGCACTGACCTGCTCATTCATTTCCCTGCGAGTTCTTCTCCGACTGAGTGTTACGAAATCTCTTCCGAGGCCCTGACGGGACTGACGGCACCGCACGAAGAACGCCACCGCCCGTTCTACAGGATCACCTGGGCTTGCCGACATCGCCTGCTGGAACTCGACCGCTGAGAAGGGCGTTGCGGTGACAATCCGCTGGAACTCTGCAAATATCTGGCAGTCCCGAAGGACGAGCCAGAAGTTGGACAGGTCGCCGTCGATGTCGTTGACGACTTCGGAGTGGCCATCAACAAGATCATTGTTTTTCTGTAACAGAACCGCACCGCCGCCGAAATAAGGCTCGACGTAGTGGAGATATGGCGGGATCATCTCGATGATGCGCTTAGCGAGGTAGGATTTCCCTCCGTGTCGCTTGAGTGGTTGGCTTGAGATCAATGCTTTTCCTCTCCGAAAGCGACGAGGCACCACGCTTCTTCGTCGAGATACTTCCGAAGTACGTCAATCCTTTCGGGGACCTCCCCGATGAACTGAACTAGGCAGTCGGTTGAAGAAGCCCCCTTGGACAATCGGTTTCGCAGTTCCCGCAATACATGGAAGTCTTCTTCTATTTCAGCGATAAGTCCCTCAATCACTTCGTCTTGAACGTCCTCGCCAAAGCGAGTCTCGGCAGCACATCTGATGTTGGCCATCTGCTCTTGATAGGCGATAACCTCCTGCGCCTCTTGGGTGCCGACGCACTCGCCGTTTAACTGGAGAAGAAAGACCCGGCTGCCGTGCCATGCACGGACAGCAGCTTCGTAGAGTTGCCTCAGTGCGATGAAGTCGCTGCCCTCCAAGTAGCCCTGGAAAGCCTGGAGAGCATCAGGCTGTTTGTAAGCTGCTTGTCGTAAAACAATAAGGTAGTCGTGCATGTGTAGTTCCTTCGGCAAAACAAGAAATGTCGGCATCTGCAACGTGGTGGTCAGCATATCTCGACCACGGCATCGCCCGAACCTGATACGGCCTGATTTAGACCTGGGCGTCATCAGCAGCCGGTCAGAAGAGAAAAAAAATCAAAGGCGGGGGCGATAGCTGCTACTACCTGGCGTACCAGTACGCCACCTTGCGCTGGTTCTTTGTCCCAAGTTGAAGATTCCTGCGAATGCCTTGGGTGGTCTGAATTTCCGCTACGGTCTTCTCAAGCAGCGACAATGCGTCGTAACTTGGAACAACCTGACCACCATAGGCTCTGTCCAGCCACGGGTTCGGGATTTCCGATGGCCAGCCCTGCTCCTCAAATGCGTCAAGCAGGAATCCCTGCGCCTCCGGCCACCTTGCATATTCTCGGATCGGCTCGCCCCGAAACCAAAGTCTCCTGCCAATGCGATCCCAGACTGGCACGTCTGGCACTTCGGGAAAATGAATCGCCGGATGCCATGCTTGCGACCGCTCAATAACACTCCCTGCCGCCAATTCGATTGCGAGCGGCTGGGAGCATGGGCGAAGAAAACCCACCGTTCCCGGCTCAAGAATCATTTGGAGATATTCGGCGGACGCCTCGAACAAATCAACCTGGATTGATTGGCACGTCGGATAGCTGTCATATTCCGCCCCTTTTGGCGGTTGCAATTTCCGCCACCAACCATTGTCGGTTTGCAGAGTTGCGCTGGGGACATAAAGACCAGCTTCGCTGAGTAGTTCAAGCCACCCGTGATGTGCGTCAGCAAGCGTCGATATTTTCGCCCTCATTTCCTTCGGTACGGCGTACCCCTGGCCAGCAAGCTCGCCAACAGCAGAAATGATGCGGAACGCACGGTCGGCAAGGTAACGGAACGTATCGACACGGCGCTGGAAGGTCGTGATGGTGCCCCAATATCGACTGCAAGCGATGCCTTCCGGCCACGGCTCCCAGAGTTCGCCCATCGTGGGATCGTCGGTCCGTTCCTCGACCACAAAAGCGTCGAATTCCTTCGCTGGCCACTTCTCCAGCGCAGGTGTCCAAATCAGATCGTGATAAAGGGGCAGGAAACGTGAGCCTGCAACCTCGAACTGCCTCTGCAAATCCCATAACCCGCCTCGTAGACGCTCGTATGCTGCGTAGCGTTCCATTGGATGTCCTCCCGAAAGGACAGTACCCCAGCTACAGGCGGTTGTAAATTTGCAGATTCCTGAATGCCCACCTTCGTCCGGTACAAGTCAGGCCGAATCAGGTTCGATCTCTTCGATGATGCGGATACGGTGCGATCAGTTTAACAACGGCACCGTCTCAGCATGGAGAAGAACGAAATGACAGCTAAGAAGCGGGGCACGGGCCACGCCTGGGTCGTTCAGACCAAGGATAGATCGCCGATCCCGTTTCCTTCTGACCGAGACGGCATCATCCGTTGCGAGCCGCAGGGGCGAGTGCGACATCTGCATCCATGCTCCAAGCCGGTCGAGGAAATGCTCTGGATGGTCGAGGCACTCACGACGCCCGGCCAGATCGTCCTCGACCCGTTTTGCGGGATCGGTACGACTTTGATTGCCGCCGAACAACTCGGACGGAGATGGATTGGATGTGACCTGAGCCGAACGTATGGGCGAGTGGCTTTAACCAGAGTGCGAAAGACACAGCGAAAAAACTCCGAATTTGAAAGGACTGCATCATGACGACTGAAAACAATTGCCCGGATTGCGGTGTGGCCGCCGGCCAGCCGCACCAGCCAAACTGCGACATCGAACGCTGCTCCGTCTGCGGACAGCAGCGAGTCACCTGCGATTGTGACGGTCACGATCCAGTAGCTTCGGTGTGGACCGGCGAGTGGCCGCAAGGAAAGCATTACGACGCAATGCGATCAAAGACACTTCGGAGTGCTGCTTTGAGAGCAGCTTATGTGAACCGCAATGGCATCGTCAAGATTGCCAGATCAGATGCAGAGCGACTGGGGTTATTGTTACCGGCACTCGATCATCCCCACATGGGTCCACGTTTCGGATACGACCTGAGTGCCATTTTTGACCTCAATGAGTTGGGTGAAGCTCCCTTGGATCGTGTCCAACTGAACCAAGTGCTTGAGCAACTCACCGTGGATCAAATCGTCGCAGAGTGCGAAGAACTGCGTCGGGAACTGCGTCGGGCCAAGGCCAGATATACACTTAGCAAGGAAAAAGCGGCAAAAATTCTCGGCATTTGCGAGGCCGACCTTTCAGACCTTTTAAGGAACCGAAAGCGACTGCCCTTTGGTGGAATACTGGACTTCGGTGAGTTTCAGGTTTTACAACTTTCCAATTTCCATCTTCGATTTGCCCCTGACCAAATCGAGGCAGTCCGCCGCTCTGACGTATTTGTCCAATACTTTCGCCACAAGTCTCTGCTGACGACTTCGGCACTTGCCTCAAGGCTAGGCTGCCCGGAATGGCAATGGCGGAGATTTGCAGAGCGGAACAATATCCGACCAGAGGCGTGGGAAAAGTGTGGGAGCCAGGGTGGCGGCGTGCGTTATCTCTGGTCGCCGGAACTGGCGACTCAATATGCCTGCCAGAAGGTTAAAGGACAATATGTGTGGAGGAGATTGTGAACTTTGTGCTTGAGCAACCGTGCCGGAGACTGCTTCGAGTTGCTTGTCGCCGTTTCGCTCAGCCCTACTATTCTTGCAACGACAACATCACGATCCCTTCAACGTCCTTCCCTACGAATCCCACCACGACCTTGCTCAACGGAACGCCGCTTCTTTGGCGTTCGCCGGGCGTCTGATGACGCACTGGCTGTCTCGCCTTCGGCTGTCTGCCGAGGCAAAGACTTGGATCACACCATGCTATTTGAGGATCGTGATAATGCGTATCTGGACTTGCTGCTCCGATGCGGGATGTACAACTCACCGAGATAGCCTCGAATTCTTGCGACGATGGGCTATCGAACCGGAAATCGGCGTTGATGACGACGGCCTGCACTTCTTCGAGTTCGATCTGCCGGATGGGATTTTGCGAATCCTGCTTCAGCGGGTTTCTGAACGAGTTGATCGCCCTGACCAGCACCGACATCTCGACGTGCAAGTGAGTCGGGCAAACGCATTCTGTACTGGTCCTGACCCAAGTGGCATGTCCGGACCAGCACCCTTTGGCGTTCGTGGTCGGCGTCAGGGTTAGTGGCCACGAATACCCATTCTATGGATTTCTTTTCGCAAAAACGAAAGCCGCATCACTACATAAAGACGGAGGACCACATGAAACAGCAACTTTTACTCAGTGAAGTCGCTCGACTGCTCAAAAAGAAACCCCATCAGGTCGTATATGCCATCACGTCTGGAGCGGTCGAGGATGTCGGGCGGTTTGGCGGTCGCCGAGTGTTTCGGCCAAAAGACGTTCAACGTCTTGCCCAGCACTTCGGCTTAAAGCTGGCCCCGGAATTTGTAAATGTCGCCGGTGGAAGCGACGAGAAGTGAAAATGACCGGCTGCTGGGTGGGACCAGTTGCCGTTTCCACGATGAATAACGAGTGCCGTAGAAACGAGAGTGGCCTCGCCGTGAGATGCGTCCCCGGCGAGGCCACTGGTAAAGTCACGAATGCCTTGCGACCTACAGTATTATAGTGCCGTCGCCTCCCAAAATTGCTCCTTGGCCGAGGCGACTTTCCACGAATTGCAACAATACATTCATCCGTATCAGTGGGCCTTGGACAGCCCCGCTGCCGGTCCCCGGAACGCTGAGATCGAAAGTGCGAGCAGGAACCGAGGAGTCGAAGGATCGCACACCTTTCAGCGTGAGAACGGCAAGACCTATTACGTCAAGAAGTTTAAGCAGTGGGTCGTCGAAGAGGCGATGCAGAAACAACGCAAAGTCTACTACGTCTCGAAGGCACCGTTCTGGCGTCAGTCTGGAAATCAGGTTGAGCGAAGACGGACTGTTCTGCTTTACAACGACGTGGACCTGCACCAGCCTTGGCACGTCGAGAACGACGGCGAGTTTGCCCGCACACTGCTCACCGACCTATTCGACCTGTTCACGCCCCACGGCCCCCGCCTGTTCTGGCTGGACAGTAGCCGTGGCCAGAACTCTTGGTTCAAGGTCGATCTGGGTAACACTGCGGCTCCCGAAGCCAATCTCGTCTTCGACAGACTGGAAGATGCCATCCGGCTTTACCTCGGTCATCACAAATGCTGGGCTGACTTCGAGATCAAGGGCAAGATTTCCCACTTCCAAGACGGCAAGTTCGTCCGCAAGCAATTCGGAAAGCTGCCGTTCTCCCATCCTGCCTGGGACGACCAGAAATTGCAGGAATTTCAGGCAACAGAGGCGATTCCGCTTGGGGCATTGGTCAAGCTCTGCGATCAGATCGAGGAGAAGATTCCCGCCAAGACGTTGGCCAACTGGAACGAAGCGAAACGTCATCGTGACGAGGCCAATGCCGAGAAGCTGCTGGAGCAGATGCGGCTGGGCTTCCCCGGCAAGGAGGATCGGGATTTGATCTGGGTCAGCGATTTCCTGAAAACACACCTGACCGTTCGGCAGCGGAACGAAGTCCTGACGAAGGTTGGAGTCACGGGTGAGCCGGAAGAGTGGATTCGTGTTTCAACGCTTCGACGACACGGGCAGTCAGTCGTTTCGGAGAAAGTGGAAGCGACCGTTGATCCGGTGTCTGCTCCGCACTCCGCTCCGCTGCGTTTGGAGCAGGTTGCTCCCTCCGGGAGCAACACGATGTCTGTTTCTCATGGGAGGGTGGTGGACCAGCCGCTTCCTCTTGGCTCGATTCAAGTCGATGACCTTGAGATTGAAACCGACAGCTTCGTGCGTCAGGCCGAGTTCCTGCGGCGACTGTCCCGGAAACTGAAGCGGGTGCCTTCTGTGGACGAGGCTCTGGAGGCAATCCGAAATCAGAACCTCTTCACGGGGGCGTGGGAAGACAATACTTCACGGCGAAGGGCCAGGGTCAGCCAGATTCTCCGCTACATCTCGCAGACCTTCGATCCGTCCAAATGCGGTCAAGGGAACGTGGAGACGGACAAGTACACGGCCTGGGCCATGAAGAAGTTTCCGAACGGGATCACGGGCGGAACGAGGACATACATGACACCAGAAGGCGAGGTTTTCGAGGTCCAACAGAACATTCACGTCTCGCCGGAGTTCATTGCCGTGTTCATGGCAGTGGTGAATTACTGCTTGTTGGTGGATGCCAACCAGGATGAATCGTTGCCACACGACCGGGCGAAGGCTTTGTGGAAGAAACTCGAAGGCGTCGTCCCGTTCAATGACCGGAAGTGGGCAATCTGTCGTGACTATCTGGCTCAGGCTGGGATCATCGACATCACCGACAGGCGGTTCGCTCCGGGCAAGGCAATGCGGTGGGCAGTGGGCACGTTTTTTCCTGGCCTGGGGCTGTGGAAAACGAAGAAAGTGCAGCGGCACGGTGAAAAGGTCAGCTTAGCTGACTTCCTCACTGCTCTTTGGGGAGAAGAGGAGAAGAAGGAACATAACACTTTCTTGTTAAAGCAATGTCATTCTTTCTCGGTTTTCGGCTTCCTGACCAAATCTCGTCCTCCTCCCTGACGTGACCTCCTCTTTCCAACGTCAATCTCGGCCAAACGGAGCGGAAAATGAGCCGTTCTGACGGGGACGGTCTGTGCAGAGGACTAACGGGATACCCTCGGCCTCAAACACAACGACGACACACTCGCCGTCAGCGTCTCCTTCGGTAATAATGCTCCCAACCGTGTCACCAGTAACTCCCGACGCCGCAAAGGGTTGCTCGTTGGCGTTGGAGAGGCATGGGAGCAAATAATCTGGCTGGCCTGACCTCCTTTCTTTCCACCGACCAGGGACGGTTGATAACCGAGACTCAGCGATGACGAAGACCAGCAAGTTGCCTCGACCACGGAAACCCAAGCCTTATCAACCCATCCTGGAACTCCCGCCATTGCCCGACGACCAATTCGCCGCCCTCCGAGAAAACATCGGGATCAACGGCATCCTGGTCCCCATCCTAATCGACGAAGACCGTCAGATTATTGACGGCTGCCATCGCCACCGGATCGCCACCGACCTCGGTTATCAGTGCCCTGAGATTGTCCAAGAGGGGCTGAGCGATGAGGAGAAGCGACTATTAGCGAGGGCTTTGAACCTCTCCCGGCGACAACTCAGCCAAGAAGAAAAGCGGCAGGTCACGGCAACCTTCGAGAACCGAGGAGAGAGTGGAGCGACACTGAGTCGAACAGCCGCTTCGCAACAAGTTGTCCGAACAACGCCAACTCTATCTTCCAGCCGTCCCTTCCGATAGAATGGCCTTCTCGAACTCTCAACGGGGGGTGTTGACGCCCGAACACAACCACAGAAGAAAGAGGGAGGGATGACCAACCCTCACCAGACAGAACCAGCCCATCCCGATGATGCGTTTCACTCCCAACCGCAGTGGTGGCGGGCCACGCTCGGTAGCGTTGGCGATGCCGTGATCTGCACGAACACCGAGGGGCGGGTTACGTTTCTCAATCCGGTCGCCGAATCCTTGACAGGTTGGCTGCTGCAAGAAGCGGTGGGCCAGTCGCTCGACAGTGTGTTCCGCATCATCAATGAACACAGCCGCCAGCCCGTCGAGAGTCCGACCGTGCGGGCGTTACGGGAAGGCGTGGTGGTCGGATTGGCGAACCACACCCTCCTCATCAGCAAGGACGGCACGGAATGGCCCATTGACGACAGTGCCGCTCCGATCCGCAATGACAAAGGCGAAGTCGCCGGGGTCGTGCTGGTCTTTCGGAACATCAGCGAACGCCGCAAAGCCGAACAGGACTTACAAAAAGCCCTCGCTTACGCTGACGACATCATCGCCACGCTACGAGAGCCGTTCGTGGTGCTTGACGCCGCTCTGCGGGTCAAATCGGCCAACCGCACCTTCTATGAGGCATTTCACGTCGCCCAGGAGGAAACGGAAAACCAGCATTTCAGCGAGTTGGGCAACGGCCAGTGGAACATTCCCGCCTTGCGGACGATGCTGGATGACGTCTTATCCAAACGCCTTTCCGTCCACGATTACGAAGTGGAACACGACTTCCCGGCCATCGGGCGAAGGTCCATGCTGCTGAACGCCCGCCCCTTTCCGCCAAAGGCGGCGAACCCCGAATTGATCTTGCTTGCGATTGGCGACATCACCGAACGCAAGCAGACAGAAGCCAAGTTCAAGAAATCGGAGGCCCGCTATCGGCGGCTCTTTGAGACGGCCAAAGACGGCATTCTCATTCTCAATGCCGACACGGGCCAGATCATTGATGCCAACCCGTACATGTCGGAACTGCTGGGGTATCCGCAATCTCACTTCTTGGGCAAGCAACTGTGGGAGATCGGCGTATTCAACGACAAGTCTGCCAACGAAGCCGCTGTTCGAGAACTGCAACACGATGGCTACGTTCGTTACGACCATTTGCCGCTGCAAACTAGAGAGGGGCGAGAGGCCGCCGTCGAGTTTATCTGCAACACTTATGAAGGCGATGGAGAGCGGTGGGTCGCTCAGTGCAACATTCGGGACATCACCGAACGCAACCGTTTGGAGCAGCAGGTCAAGAAACATGCGGCGGCATTGTCCGACCTGCACCGTCGCAAGGATGAGTTCTTGGCGATGCTGTCCCACGAACTCCGCAACCCGCTGGCTCCTCTCGCCAACGCCGTGCATCTTCTCCGTCTCACCAACGCCGATGCGTCCATCGTGCCAGAGACGACGAAGATCATCGAACATCAGGTCGGCCAACTGTCCCACCTTGTGGATGACCTGTTGGAAGTCTCTCGCATCACCACCGGCAGGGTTCGGCTTCGCCGAGAGCGGGTCGTCGTGAGCGGCATCGTGGAACGTGCGGTGGAAACGGCCCGCTCGGTGATCGAGAAATGCCAACAGGAACTCACGGTGTCGCTGCCCCCGGAACCGATCTGGCTTGATGCCGATGCGGCCCGGTTGGAACAGGTCGTCGTGAACCTGCTCACGAACGCCGCCAAGTACAGCACCGAACAGAGTCATATTTGGCTGACCGTTGAGCAAGACGACGATGAGTGCGTGTTGCGAGTGCGGGATACCGGCGTCGGCATCGCCCCCGACCTCATGCCCCGCATCTTCGATCTCTTCACGCAGGCGGAACGCTCGTTGGACCGCTCCCAAGGCGGGCTAGGGATCGGACTGGCTTTGGTGCATCGGCTGGTCGAAATGCACGGAGGCCGGGTGAAAGTTCACAGTTCCTTGGGGCAAGGGAGTGAGTTCGTCGTGCGATTGCCGGTCGTGGACGTTGCCAATGAGCCGCAGCCTCCCTCGCCTTCGCAAGAACCCATCGGGTCAAGCGGAGGATCGTTGCGGGTTTTGGTTGTGGACGACAACGTGGGTGCGGCCAAGATGCTGTCGATGTTGGTGAAAGCCATAGGACATGACGTTCAGACCGCTCACGATGGCCCGACCGGACTGCAAACCGCCCTGGACTACCGACCGGACGTGGTGCTATTGGACATTGGCTTGCCGGGAATGAATGGGCATGAGGTCGCCCAGCGAATACGGAAAGAGCCTGTTCTCAAAAACATCGTGCTGGTCGCCATGACGGGCTATGGTCAAGACGAGGATCGGCGGCATTCGCAGGAGTCAGGCTTCAATCACCACTTGGTCAAGCCCGGCGATTTCAAGGACGTGCAGGCGATTCTGGCCACTGCCTCGGAGAAGGCGTGTTGACGTCCGCCCATGATGCTGCTTGCACTTTAATCCAGTATCCCATCCCAGAAATGCAGCCGCCCTTTGACACTCTTGACCGCCTTGACGCTTCCGTCTTGCGAAACAACGAACCCGACCGCCTCCTCACATTGCTGGCACACAGAAAAGACGGACTGGTGCCGCAGCCCCCATTCGTCGCAGGGATACTCGACGCCAGCGAGTGCATCGAAAATGGTCGTACCGGGGGGCAATAAGACAGGAAACCTAACCCCGAATCCCTCAATCCGTAGTTTTCCGTCGAGCAGAACCGCTCCGTCGATAGCGGCCAACAGACTTACTCGATTGACTCCCTGAATGAGATGCCGACTCGTTTGCCTGACGGCGGCTTCAGCCCGATACCTCTCCAATTCACTCGAATGATCGGCAGGAAGTTTCGAGGCTTCTTGCAAGCTCCGCAGTGCCCAGCAGTGGCTCAGGATGTCGTCGGCCAGTGCAGCATGTCCAACGACTGTATAAGTGCGGTAGGCGAGTGTCTCATTAAGCGGTGAGGCGGAAATGACGATGCTGCCGCCGTGCCGCTCTGACCGAATACGTTCGAGGATGCCTGCAATAGCCATTTTCGAGACATCGACAAGCCTCTCCCATTCTTCCGTGAACGTGTGGGGGTTGCCTCCATCGGGAGCCGATTCTCGCAGACCGTCAACCAAAGTCTCGAAGAATGCCCCCAGCGGCTCGTTCTTCTGACGCAGTGGATGTTCATGGGGAGCGATGATTTTCCCTTCTCGCAGCCGCACAACCTCTCTTCCGCCACGGGCTACACTTAACGCTCCCGGTGCTTCAATCGTAATGGTGAGGCAATCGTGCGGCAGGTCTTCTTCTCGTACCGGAGTGCCCGATATACTGTCCACCGTCTCCCCCAGCCACGCATGACCATGTTCGAACAATCCCCAAATTTTGAGCGTACCATCGAAATGGTGACACCCGATCAATGTACGGTGGAGTTCCGTGACCGGAGCCAGCCGGACCAATTCACTAGCGGTCAGAATTGCCGGATGTTCAAACCGCAGCAGAGACTTCTTGGCGAGAGTGTCCGTCGAGACATACGCTAAGACACAACGGGTGGCACGGAGTTCAGCCGTGCGGAGCGAAGCGTGGTAGCACGTCTCCAGCAAACGCAGCAAAGCAGGGTCGTCCGGTAATGTGGAACTTGCCGAGGGCTGTTGCGAACGCCAATGGGCATGGAGTTCTTCAAGTAATTGGGCGGGAAAGGCGTATTCGGTCATGATTCATTGCCTCCTCGACAAGCGAATGTGCCGACCAGCAAGGCCCGCTGGCTAATGGCGAACTTTGGAGTCACGCCGATGCCGGTCAGGTTCGGCTCTTTTGCCCGGATCGTGGTCCAGTGGCCCCGTCGAAGCTCCTCCAGCGTCGTCCACTGCTGCCCGCCGAAACCGACGTACTGACGCTCATCCAGACAGATCGGGCATTTTTGGGGCGGTTCGGATGACTCGGCGTATTGGGTGCCGCAGGTCGTGCAGATATAGCTCGGCATGTTATTGATCCCCCACGATGATGGGCTTCTCTGGCCATTTTACCGGCATGAGAGGAGTTTACGAACCGCACGACGGTTGTTGCGTCTTCGGCGTGGAAACCACGAAATCGAGAAAGGGGATCGCCCGTGACGCTGACACTCAGCCAAAATCAATTCGACACCGAAGTTCTGCAATCCGATGTGCCGGTGCTGGTGGACTTCTTCACGTCTTGGTGTCGTCCGTGCCAACGGCTCGCTCCCATCATCGACGAACTCGCCGATGAATCGGGTGGTCGGTTCAGGGTTGTGAAGGTTGATGCGGAGCAGGAGCCGGGATTGGCCGACCGATTCCGCATCAACTCGGTGCCGACGCTGCTCGTCTTCCGAGGCGGCGAAACCATAGAACGACTTCTCGGTGTGCATGACAAGACGGCGATACTCAGTGCCTTGGGAATGGATTTGCCGTGACCCCGGAGATCATCACGACCAGCAGCGACGAGTTGGCTCGCAGGGTTTTGCAGGCACTTCAGGACGGCTCTCCGATCTCGACGGCTATTGATGGAGTCGTGACCGGACAGCACCCGCACTCTGGGCGACATCCCCGTGAAATTCTCGACGCCACCAAAGTCGTGGTCGTGATGGGCGAAGAGTGCTGCTACGTCCCACCACCGGGCGATTACATCGTGCTGCCGCCGAAGGCATGGTTCTCGCCGGGCGAATCGTACTGGTCCACGATCCTCCATGAACTCATTCATCGCTGTGAATGGATTCTTGGATACAGCGGAAGCGAGGCGGCAGGTGAACTGCGGGCGGAACTCGGAGTCGCCTTGCTGGAGTCGATCCTCGGTCTGCCGCACTGCCCAGACCAAACCAATTATCGGCTTTGGCGACCGCCGTGGCTGAAGGAATGGCAGGACGACCCAACGAGCATGGTGAGAGCCGTTGCCAGCGGCGTCGAAGCCGCTGAGTTCCTCCTGAGCTATCTCGACGAAGAAGACACGTCCAGCGATCCCCAAGTTGAAGGCGAGATGAACGCATTGGTCGAGCAAATCCTGAGAAAGCGGCGATCAGAGAGTAGTACCCCGAAGGTTGCGACATCACTCAAACTGGAGGGGAAACATGAGCAACCAAAAGAATCTTCGTCAGCAAGTCACCGACCAAATCGTAAAGGCCCTTGAGAGCGACCTGCTGCCCTGGCGACGGCCTTGGAGCGTCTCGAAGAACAGCGGCAGACCCGCCAACGTCATCAGCAAGAAACCGTATTCTGGCGTGAACCCGCTCCTGCTCGAACTTCACCGGCTGCGGCACGGGTTCACGTCCAAGTGGTATGGCACCTACAAGCAGTGGCAGAGCATCGGTGGTCAGGTGAAGAAACGTCCCGACGATGTTCCATCGGGTCAGTGGGGATCGAGGATCGTCTTTTATCGGCCAGTCAGGAAGACGGTCGAAGACACGCAAACCGGCGAAGAGCGAGACGAGCAGTTTCTTGTTGCCCGGCAGTACACGGTGTTCTCAGCGGATCAGGTCAGTGGCGTCGAGCAGTTCCAGGGCGGCTTCGACGACGGCGAAGCTCGCCAATGGAAGGAAGATTTCAGCCCGGTCGAGGAATTGGTCGAGGCTGTCGGCGTCGAGGTTCGTCACGGCGGGGATCGAGCATTCTACTCGCTGCCCACGCCCGTTGGGTCGTGGCCAAACCACACGGACGGAGATTACATCACGATGCCGCCGAAGACTCGATTCAATCCGCAGGGTGCCTACTACGAGACGCTGTTGCACGAAGTGGCACACCACAGCGAGGTTCGCACCGGCTGGGATCGAGAAAAGCACGGCTATGCAATGAGCGAATTGGTCGCCGAAATAGCGGCGAGCTACCTCTCGACCGAGCTTGGCGTGCCGCAGGGAGAGAGCCTGGAGAACCACGCCGCATACCTCAAGTCATGGCTGAAGGAAATGAAGGATGATGCCTCGTTCATTTTCAAAGCCTCAACACAGTCATCAAAGATCGCCGACTACCTGCTCTCGTTCGTGAACCAGGAAGCGGAGCAGCCAGCGGCAGCCTGATCCGACAAGGGGCGGTGGGCAATGCTCACCGCCTCGTTCTTCCGACATCAGGGAATAGTACCCGATGCCTCGCAGACGATCCCGTGGACCACCTGACAGAGAGCAACTATGAGCAATCGCCTTGGCGAGTTTGACCTCCAAGAGGCTGCCCAACTGGCTGCCGGAAACTGGATGAAGTTCGACTCGTTCGTCTGGTTTCGTGCCGACGATCTCGACGACGCTGACAATTGGGCCGTTCTCTACACGCACCACCGAGATTCCGGCCTTCTGGATCAGAGCAATGCCGCTGTCATCTCGAAAGAGTTGGCTCCGTTCACCGAGGGCGACGACCCCGACGTGGTGTTCGAGTCGCACAGCCATTGGGCAGTTGGCCACGTCGATGGGTTCAGCGTGCGGGTCTTCCGGGATGGCCACATCACCGACGCATTCCGCCGCTATCACCAACTGGCGGAAGCGATGGCCGAGTACCCGATTCTCGACGAAAGCGACTACTCGGAACGGGAACTGGAGGCCACGGTCGAGAACATCGGTGAGGCTGCGTGGCGACTGAAGGGCGATTACGACCTGCCGGACGACTGGCAATACGAAGTCTATTCCTGGCTCTCGGAGAACGAGCCGAGCGAGATCGAGAACGTGGACGACCAGGGCGGTTATCCGAGCGAGGAGTCTCTCCGGCGAGCATTCGACGGCCTGGGCTTCGAGCAATCCGCTGTGACCGTCTGAGGATAGTACGCCAGTGGCCACAGCCAACGGCATCAATCCTCACCATCACGAAGGCATGGCCATGAAGACCTACAAGATCGTCAACGGAACAAGCTACCACACCGACACACCCGATGATGTCGTCCGGGTTCTGGAGGATGCTCGGAAGAGCCGCACACGACTGCACATCAGCTTGGGCGAGACGAACAACAGCCGTGGAAAAGTGGGGCGAGATTGGCTCGAAGAGTTCGACACGCACGGCTACATCGGGCGAAGCATAGGGCCGGTGAAAGTCCCCCTGCTGCTGGCGAATCGACGCAGCATTGGCGGCGGTGCGATCCTCGACCACTGCATTGTGCGGATTCGAGAGAGTGCCGGTGGGCAGGTCTTGTACCAGCACCCCGATTACCACCACGGCTATTTGGAGATTCGACAGAAGGTCGAGCCGGTCACGCTCTCCGATGGTCGAGTGCTGACCGTGGACGTTCTTCGGGACGGAGAACTTCACGCCTCGTTCGTGGACATCGCTCAGGCTCGCCGCTGGGTGCAAAAACTCGGCGTCGAGGCTCCGATTGCTTCGTAGACACACGACACTCATACCGGCGACGAAATAACGGAAACGAACCAACCATGCAGCACGACATCAACTCAATCCGACCAACGAGCATCAACCACCTAATCGGCCAAGATCACGTCCGGGAGGTCGTGACGGTGGCTCTCGATGCAGCCCAGCAAGATGGTCGGAGGTTCGATCATGCTCTCATGGTCGGTCCTCCAGGCGTTGGAAAGACAGCGACTTCCCAAGTAATCGCCCAGGAAATGGCGACGGAGTTCATCGAAATTCTGGGACAGTCGATGAAGAACGTCGGCGACCTGAATGCCACGTTGCTGTCGGCAAAAGATCGGTCCATTGTTTTTATCGACGAGGCCCACCAACTCGATAAGAACCTTCAGACCGCACTCTACCTTGCCCTCGACCAGCGGAAGATTCTGCTGCCGGGCGGTAAAGGATCGTCGCCGGTCAGCCTGAACCTCGCCGACTTCACACTGCTCTTGGCCACGACTGATGAATTCCAACTGCTTCAGCCGCTTCGGGATCGAATGAAGCTGGTCCTGCGTTTCGACTTCTATTCCCCCGAAGACCTGGAGCAGATCGCCCGGCACCGGAGCCGTGGACTCGGCTGGGAGATCGACGAACAGGTCTTCCCGGAGATTGCCCAACGCAGCCGGGGAACACCACGGCTGGCACTGCGGCTCATCGAGTCAGCCCGGCGAGTCGCCCGGTCTGAAGGCGAAGGGGTTGTCACGCTCGCTCATCTCGAACGAGCCTGTCAGTTGGAGCAGATCGACTCCCTTGGTTTGGGACCGACCGAACAGAAGTACCTCGATATTCTCGGCGGCGGATCGGCGTCACGGTTGAACGTCATCGCTTCGATGCTGGGGTTGCCGAGCCGAACGGTGGCCGAGGTCGTCGAACCGTACCTGATGCGAGCGGGATTGATGGTCAAAGACGACAACGGCAAGCGACAACTCACGGCCTTGGGGCGGGAACATCTCGCTACTCGAAGTCACAATCACGTCTGAATTGCGGAAGGTTGGAGTCCATGACCAGTCAGAATCATGTTTCCAAGGCCGCTGTGAGCGTGTCAGAAATGGCTCGCCAATGCGGCTTATCACGACAGCGTTTCCATCAGCTTCGGAAGCAAGGGTACTTCCCGGAACCCGACTACGACCCGGAAACGGGCAGACCCTACTACGACGAAGAGAAGCAGATCATCTGCCTCGATGTACGAAAGCGGAACTGCGGAATCAACGGGAAGCCGATCCTGTTCTACGCCCGCCGCTCCGATGCCGGGACAATTCGCAAGCAGAAATCGACTGCATCGAAGCCGAAGGCCAGTCCCCATGCTGCGATCATCGAAAATCTGAGAGCCTTGGGGCTGGCCACGATAACGACATCACAGGTTGACGCTGCTGTGCAGGCAGTCTTCCCCGATGGCATCGACGGCAAGGATCACGCCGAGGCCGTCCGGGCGGTCTTCCTGCACCTGAAGTCCCAGGGACAAGCGTCAATTACTCGACCGATAACGTGTGGTGATAACGCACAATATCAGCCCAATCGTGGGCCAGAACCGTCAAATTCCAGTCAAATTGATGGAGATAAAGCGTGAAAAACTCTGCCGATAATGTTTTCGCCCCCATTCCCGTTGGCCAGGACGAGCCGGACCTCTTCCGCCGCTTCCTCAATGAGCATGATTTCTCCGACAACACACGCAGGGCGATGACCCAGGACGTGCGGAGATTCGCCCGATGGTTCAGCACCGCCAACCAGGAGCGGTTTGTCTTGGGGCGGGTCACGGTTCGAGACGTGACCGACTTCCGCAACTACCTGCGGCGGGAGAAAGGCCAGTCAGTTTCGACCGTGAACCGGGCATTGGTGTCGGTTCGCCGGTTCTTCCGCTGGCTGGTCGATGAAGGCCGTCTGCCGACAAATCCCGCTCGGCAGGTCAAGGAACTTCGGCGTCAGCAACTTGCTCCCAAGGGCCTGGACCGCTCGCAGGTGCGTCGGCTGCTACGGGAAATCGAGCTTCGTGGCGACGTGAGGGCGGGGGCGATCTTTTCTCTCATGCTCTACACCGGGGCCAGGGTGAGCGATGTCGTGAACGTCGAACTTGCGGACCTGCTCATCGGCGAGCGAAGCGGATCGGTCGTTTTTCGGTTTGGCAAAGGCAACAAACAGCGTTCCGTACCGCTGCCACTCCCGGCCCGGCGAGCATTGCAGGCGTACCTTGAAACTCGACCGCCCGTTGGTGGTAAGAAGGTCTTCGTTGGCGAACGAGGACCGTTGACCGACCGAGGGGTGCGGGCATTGTGCGAAAAGTATTCCGCCGTCTGCGGCTTCAAAACCCACCCACACCTGCTGCGGCACACGATGGCACATCAATACCTTGCCGACAGCGGAAACGACCTTATTGGGTTGGCTCAACTGCTTGGCCACGAAAACTTGAACACGACGAAGCGATACGTTCAGCGAAGCCACGACCAGTTGGCAGAGGCAGTTGAGTCAATGAATTACTGAAGAGGAAACACATGGATCATGACTTGAATGAGCCGACTTGGATCGACGATCTGCGGCAGACCATCTGGAACCATTGGTGGCCACACGGTCCCAACCGCACCCTGAACTGGTCCCTGGAACCAGACGGAGAGGGCGGTTGGATGCTTCGTGTGTGCCCGGTCTACCAAGAAATTTATGGCGGCGACCGAGATGGCGAGGTCGTCTGGACTCCCTTCATCTTCGACGCCGGGGCCTTCCTCCAACAGATTGACGAAGCCTTCGAGATCGAGGGGTTCTCCATTGCCAGCTACGACGAGCGACTCGACACGCTGCCGATGTTTCTCGTCAAAGCAGAGCGGGACGGCACGTCCATCATCATCGCCATCCAACTGGAGCCACCCAAGGAGAAAGTCGCAGTAGAGATCATCGACGCTCTCACCGGCGAGGTCCGTCCGAAGGAGCCGGAACCCGATTAGAGAGTAGTACCCCAGGGAGTAGCCAACCACGAGCCAGAGAGGAGAACAAATGGCTGCATACCTGAAGATCGAGAACATCGGTGTGTCACCATCAGAGGGCTTCACCGTCCTGGGAGTGTCCCTGGCCGACACCGCCAGCAATCGAGGCGTGATCGGGCAATTCGGCAGCGGCAACAAACATGCTGTCAACGTGCTGCTGCGGAACGAACTGTCGCCCGTGGTTTTCGCCGGGACGCTCCGCATGGAGTTTTTCACGAAGCCGCAGACCGTCAGCGACACGCAGGCCAGCAAGGAGTTCGCCCGTGTCGGCGTCAAGTACGGCGGCACCGATCCTGTCACCGGGTCGAGCAAGAGCAGCACCGAAGACCTGGGGTTTGTGCTGGAATATGGGCGACAGGATTGGGACGAGGTTGCTCTGGCTCTGCGGGAGTTTGTGTCGAATGCCATCGACCGCAGCATCCGGGAACTCGGCGACTGGTCGGGCGTCAAGATCGAGATCGTGAACGAGAGCAAGGTTCGGGCGAAGAGCGGAACAACCCGTGTCTTCGTGCCCATGAACCCAGACGTGCTTCAGTTTTACAACGACTTGGGCAAGTGGTTCCTGCATTTCTCCGAACCGGAATCGCTCGACAAGGCGATTCTGCCGAAGAAGAACCGCAACCTCGGCGACCGAAGAGCGGCGGTGATTTACCGTCGTGGCGTCCGAGTTCGGGAATTCACTTCTTCGGATACAGAGAGCTTGTTTGACTACAACCTCAACGATCTGACGCTCGACGAAGCCCGGAAGGCGTCCGATTGGGATGTTCGTCACCACGCCGGTCGTGCTTTGGCCGGTGCGGACAAAGAGGTTCTCGGAATCTTCTTCGATCACTTGCTGAACAGCGACAAGTCGTTCTGGGAGTATTCCTTCGACAATTACGCCCTCACGCCAGCCTATGGCGACAGTGCGGAGGTCGAGGAGACACGGCGAAAGGCGTGGCAGGAAGCATTCCTTCAGGTCGCCGGTGAGAAGGCAGTCCTGACCGGCGAGAAAACTTCGGACCAGCTTCAACGGAAAGGCTACCAGCCGGTCGAAGCACCGGAAGCCATTGTCACAGCGGCGAGCCGGTATGGCGTGCAGAATGCCGCATCCGTCTTGTCTGCTGACGAGTTGCTGGGGCGGGAGATCAAAGAGCCGACGCCGGATGCCCAGGCCGCCGTGGATTTCGTTTGGGAAGTGATTGAGGCTCACGGCCTCACCAACGGCAAACAGGAGCCGCCCGTGAAGGGCTTCACGTCGATCCTGGATGGCGGCGTGATGCTCAACGGGTACTACCGGGAGGGTATGGTCTACATCAACTCCGACCTCGGCGGATCGGCGTCAGTGAGAAGCGGTCGGTCGGCGTTGTCGAATCGGCTGCTCAAGGTCGCACTTGAGGAAGTCGCTCACTACGTCACCGAGGCGACGGACAACAGCCGGGATTTTCAAGACTACCTGCTCGACTTGGCGGTGAAGCTGAGTCGGGCCGTGATGAGAGAGGAGAGGGCAGCATGATTGATGTCAAGAAACCGTTATTCAAGCTTGGTCAGGTGGTGGGCACGCCTGGGGCGTTGGCCGAATTTGAAGAAGCTGGCCAGACGCCCTGGGAGTTCATTTCTCGTCACGTCCAGGGCGATTGGGGCGATGTCGGCGACGAGGACAGGGAAGCGAATGACCGCTCCGTCGAGGACGGCAGCCGCATCCTATCTGCATACCACCTGAAGACAGGCACCAAGATTTGGGTCATCACCGAGGCAGATCGGAGCAGCACTTGCCTGCTGCTTCCCGACGAGTATTGAGAGCCAAACGATGCGATCCCACGTTGCCGACCAATTCCGAAGCGTTCGGCTGAGCCGGGGCGTCAGCCTCAGTCAGCTTGCCCGGCAGGTCGGCTACCGGAATGTCAGCAAGGGCTGTCGCCGGATCGGCACTTTTGAGCAGACCGGGCAGGTCACGGACGACCTGCTCATGAAGCTGGCCAATGCCTTGGGCATTGATGCCGCCACGGTCGAGGAACTGAAAGAGCGAGATCGCCAGGAATGGGAGCGATGGACTGCTGAACCTATCGAGCCGTTCATGGTGATTCGGGTGTTCTCAGCAGCTTATTGCCGGAGACACTTGCCCGACGAGATCAACGACCTTGAACAAGCCGAAGCATGGGCTGCTGGGGTCGCTCGGCAGCTTCACAAACGAATCTGCCTCGTCTGGAATCGGCGGGAGATGACGTATCTCGACTGTAAAGGGCAGGTCGAGAAGAGGTCAGCCAACTCCACGCCTCCGACGATGGCCATTGATGGAAAGCCAATCCACTTTGAACTGAACGAACAGCAATGAAGAAGAAACGACGCAAACGTCTGCCGCCAGAACGAGCGGCTCTGGCAAGGAAGGTCAATCGCATCATCGACCGGGAACTGTCCAATTCCAGCATCGCTGAGATCGAAGAGAAGGCAAGAGAGATCATCGTTGCCCTCTGGGGCATCCGGGACGATCCGAACGTCGATATAGCCGTGATGGGCTATTGGGACGTGCTGGAAGGCGAAGAACTCGATGAGAAGGGGAATCCGACCGGCTACGTCGTTCAGGACGACACGCTGTTGGTCGTCATGGAAAAGCTGCAAGCAATCCCCAGAGTTGCCGTAGTGCATGAAGGAACGATGGGCATCGACGAGCGGCGGGGCCAGTTCTACGACAAGACAGCATCAAGGGGCGAAACATGAGCAATGCCATTTTGGTCATCGCACCGTACTACGACGAGACGGTCGGCACTTGGCTATTCGACGATCAGCCCCGTGACATCGAGCGGGAGCCTTTCGTGGAAGGCGTGCCGGAAATGATCGACGATCTGGTCAGCAACATTTCCAACGCCCGGAGCGGCTTCCGAATGTTGTTTGCCGCATCACCGTTTCCAGGATTCCAGCGGCGGCTGAATCGGATTCGGGAAGAGATGGGTGGCGTCTGGTACGCCACGAATGATCCGCCAATGGAAGGCTGGCTCTGCCCCGTGTTCTTCCAATTCTTCGATGAGGCACCGGCGAACATCTTTGTGAAGGCTGAGGCGAATTCGTCCTGACAACGGGAGTTGCAAAGTAAACAACTCCGAAACTCCGTTGCAAAAAGGCAGGTTTTGGGACTCCTGCCCCCCAGGCCCCCCCGCCATCACAGTTTTCTTTCTTATGGGACTCCTGCCGAATTGAACCATCCGAGAAGGGACTCCAACCGTGAACACAAACTTCCGAAAAACAATCCAGAAAGCGATGTGGCGAGCGATGCTCTTGAACATGGAGTTCGTCCCAAAGCCAGCGTTCACGGACGAAGGCGGCTATTGGCACCAGCCAACTTCTGAGAAGCCGCTGAAGTGTCACCCGCTGGAGGCCGCTCTGTTGGGCGAGGAGTCATCCGGCGATTGGCAGGCAGACGTTGCGAAAGCTCTCGAAGTCTCGCCGGAATGGGTCGAGGGCTTCATGCGTGGCTGGGCCAACCGACCGGAGAACGACACTGAAGCCGGGATGATCGACGGCACGCAGGCTCGCCTCTACCTGGACCGCCTACCGCACATTTGGGAGCGAGTGGAAGCGAAGGAGATGTGAGTGGAGGCGTTCAGAAGACAACCGCCTTCTCGATCCTGGTGACGGTATCGAATGACGCCACCCGTTCCAGATGTTTGATCGGCACTTCGATGGAGCAGAGAAAGCCGGTGAACATGAAGTGCGTGCAGAAAAGCTCGTTCTCCAACACTTCTCGCTCGGCAGTGGATAGCGAGAGGTCGGAGAGGCGACACCAGACCCGGACGTAGCTGTTCGGGTCGTGGCCTTCGATGGCTTTGAGGACGGCTGGGGCGATCTTGGCCACCATATTATCTCGTAACCCTGAATAATCGGACCGCATGACACTGCGGAAGAAGCTCCGCCATCCTACGCCCGCTCCTTCGTGCTGTATTCGTCGTTCCATTCGTGTCCGCAGTTGTTGCATCGGCTTCTGAAATGGAAGTCCTTGATGTTATACACAGCCTGCGGACGGGTACGGTCGTAGACTGCACTCCAATGATCGTCCTCCATCCAGGCTTGCCGCTCATTCGCAACTTCACATTCCAGCACCGTGAAATCTTTCGAGCCGCATTGCCCGCACCTTTCTTCAGCCGGGTCGTCCGCAGAGCCGTTTCCCAAGACACGACCGATGAATCGGCTGAATCCGCCACCTTTGCCCTGTTGACGCATTTCTCGGCGATGGAGGATGTCCTTTATCTTCTTTCGATGCCCCTGAATCGTCCTCTGTGTCTCGTCTTCAGCGTTCGATTGACCAGAATGCCGCCCGGCTCCTGGTGCTGGCCCGTCTGCCGATGCGGAACCAGCCATTCTCTTCTGGGGTGATGTGTCTTTCCGAGCGGCCTTCGCATCCTTCCGAAAGATCGTTGTGTTTGTGTCTTCAGCCACCACAAGCTGCCCGTTGGTCAGGGAGACGACTTTCCAGGTTCGTGTTGTGCCATCGGTGAGTTGAATGGCGACCATCTCATTCGGCTGTTCGCCGGAAAAGGCATATCTGCCAGCCGCACCATCCCCGTCCACGAACGCTCCATCGTCGGTGAACTGACACCACTTTTCAGGATCGTTTGCCTCTCGCCAGACGGCGACGAGAAGTTCCGCACGATTGACGCCGAAGAACTTTGCGACCGCCTGCCCCGCTTCCGTCTTTCCCTTCTTGAATCGTAAAACAACGCCGTTCTCGTCCTGAACGTCCAAGAAGGCCGACATCAATTTGTTTTCGTGCCGAAGAACAGTCATCTGCTCCGCTGGCTTGCCCGTCATCGTGATGATGATGCTCTTACCTTTCTCGACAAGTTCCCACTTGCCAATGTCCCCATTCGAGCGGGTGAAGACGTACTCGGGTCGCAGGGCGTTTCCTGAAATAGAAAACTCAATCCACGTCTTCGGATCGTCTTTGAGAATCCAGCGTCCTGTAAACGTCGATGCGGACATCATTCCGAAGAAGCGGCCTACTAGACCACCACTCGACGACCGCACCGATGATGCTGGAGACGGCTGGGAAAATGTCGGTGGAAGAGGAGGCGGTGCGGCTCCTTGAGCCGCCTGCGGAGCGAGCAATCCCTTTACGGACGACGCCGGTTTCCACCCATCCATTCCCTCTTTCCAGACGAGATCAGAGGGGTGAAGCTCCCCGTTCTGGGCCAGTTCCTTCAGTTGCTTGGCGGTAATTGGACCATTCTGCTGCCCGCCCCGCCCATAATACCATTCTGCTGCCATCTATGTTCCTCGCTTGGCGGTTGTGTTGGATACTGAACTTTGCCTACACCGTGACCTGTAACGGCAACCGGGCTACGGCTTGTGAATCATTCGCTGCGTCACAATCCCGGAAAGAACTGCCACTTGCCGACTGGTCTGCCTGCCTTGAGGCTTCGTGCGACAAGATACGCATCTATTGGCACGACGACACCAAATGCAGGCAGCAGAATGGTGAATTGCATCAACGGGTCGAGATCGAGGCCCAGCTTCGGTAGGGCGTCGATATAGATCAACACGCCCGCCAGGGCGGCAAACAGAAGTGGAGCCACGAAGATCATCACGATCCCCTTGGCCGCCTGTCCAACGACGATCTGCCCCAGCCAAAGCCCCGGAAAGAGAAAGCTGAGAAATGCAATCAAGATCGGGTCTTTCGGCGGATCGGACGGCGTTATCCAATCGCCGGACGAAGACACCGAAGATGTCGGAACGAGAACGAGGCAACTGATCGTGGAAGCTGGCTTCCAGTCCTTCATCCCCTCGTTCCAGACGAGATCGCCGGGAGCAAGGTGCCCCGATTGAGCCATCTGCTTCAGTTCGGAAGCGGATACGGGGCCTTGCTGCTGATTGCCTTTCGAGTAGTACCATTCTGCTGCCATCTATGTTCCTCTCAGTGGATTGTCGTATGGATCGCTAATCCGGCAGGCCGAGCCGCTTCTTGACTTGATCCGCAAGCTCGAACAGCCAGATGTCAACGTGGTCTTTGACGTTCTCGTCGATAGGTCCGAATTCATTGTCGAGGACTTTTGCCGTAATCTCGGCCAAAGCGTCCCAGGCGTTCTCAATGGTCAATTCCCGTTCTCGAAGAGCCTCAATGGCTGCCTGGAGGTCGGGGAACGGTGGATTCGCCATCAGCGACCTTTCAAGTCTCAATTTCAAATCATTTGCCCGACAACTCGTCATCGAGAAGAGTTTCGAGTTCAATCGGCGTGGTCGTTCTGGGCGAATCGTCACTGGCCGACCGAAGATCAACGGACAATCCGCCCAACTCCTCGTCGGTAATGGCGATCTGGGATCGCTCCAGTCGCCGGGCCAGCGATCCTGCTTTGGCGATGGCTTCGTCGAGCGTCAGGGCATCTCGCTGAAGGGAGGCAATCTCCCTGGAAAGCCGTTGCAGTTCGGCGACGAGGCGGCGGGCCTCCGACGTGTTGGGAATGGATTTGGCCGAGGTCGCTCCCATCGCCCGTAATCGTGCGACGACTCGCTGCTTGTCCTCCTCAGCCTTTTCGATCAGCGTGCCGATCTGTGCCCGCCGCTGTTCGAGAGCTTTACGCTTCGCATCGAGGGAGGCGAGGGCGGGATTGCGGCTGGGAGCAGTCGGCGGCGAGCCGATCCGCTGCCACCGCCCGTCATAATCATCCATGACGTGCTTCCCATGCTCCATCAGGGCGACAATTACTTCGTTGTCGTTGAAGAATTCCAACTCGTATTCGGCAGCCGTGGATTTCGGATCATCGGTCCACCACAGGCTCAAGCGATTTCCGCCGACCGAATACATGGCGACAGTAAAGTCGTCATAGTCGAGTTCGGTGACAAGTGCTTTCCCACCACTGGTGAACTCGATGTGAGCTTTCTCCTTTCCATTGCGAGTCACGCTCCATTTGCCGACGAGCTTCGGCTGTTGCGTCGTCGTTGCCGGAGTATCCGATTGGATCGTCTCTTCCGTCGATGAAGCAAACTGTCGCCAGCGACCATCTAAACTGTCGAAGTCCAGACCATCCTCTGTCTTCGCAAGGATCAGTTCACTATCGCCGTTAAACTCCATGTCGTATTGGGACGCAAACATCCCGGATGTGTCCCCTTCCCGAACCGAGAGCGTGGAGCCTCGAACTGAATAGACCCCGACACTGCTCTCCCCTGGACCATGTACGAGTAGTTTGCCGCCCTCGGTGAATTCGACAGTCGTTCCCTGCTTCTCGCCGTCCGTAAGTTCCCACTTCCCCACCAGCCGTTCCTCGAATTCGGATGAACCGCAGCCCCGATACAAGAGGAACAACAGAAGACAGCTTCCGGCCACCATCATCCGTTGCTTCGTAAGGATACGACGGCCATCAGGCGATGGCCCCAATGGCAGGGGAGGCGGGAGCGGCGGTGGAGTTGAAGAATTGCTCATCATGCCGGTCCGTGTCGTTCCTCAATTGCCTTCGCCCAGAATCCGGTCGATCTCCGAGATGGTGTCCCCCGAACCTTGCGTGGCCGAGATGAAGGCATCCACGGAGTCGATCTCGCCCTCGGCGGTGGCCAAGTCCCACTCCTCGCTCTCGACGGCCATTTCGACCTGCACGTCGGCGAAGAGATCATTCACCTTGTCCTCCAGAGAGGCGACGTTCTCTTCGAGGGTCGCATCGTTATCGCCGAGAGTTGCCGAGGCATCCTTCATCGCCTTCAGAGCGTCGGCCTGGGCGTCGATCTGGGCGATCTGCGATTCCATCCCGCTGATGCGGCTCTCGATGGCTCGCTGCTTCCGATCCAATCCGGCGATGACCTTCTGCAACTCGGCCTGTGATCTTTCCAGTGCGGCGATCTGCTGAGCGTGGCCCTTGCGGGCTTCGATCACGTCATTGGCCATCTTTTTCAGATCGTCGGGCGTGTACGTCTTTCCGGCGATTTCCACCGGCTCGCCCGCTTCGAGGTAGCCCTTGAGCTTGCGGAGCGTGGTTTCGGCCTGGGCGATCTTGTCCTGTAGGGGTTCGGCCTGCCGACCGATTTGGTCGTGCTTCACCTGGGCCTTGATCTTGGCCTTCTTGATGCCGGTGACGGCGTTCTTGAGGCTCCGCAGTTCGTGGTCGATCTCGGTTCGCTGCACGTCCATCTTTCCAAGCAGCGAGTCGATCTTCTCCAGGGCCTTCGCCTTGGCGACATCGCCTCTGGCCCCGAATCCCCCGAACCACCAGACTGCTCCGATCAGCACCACCAATCCCGCCGCAAATTTCTTCATGTTGTTCTCCCGATGAAGTTTAGACGGACCCCATTCCCTGAGACGCAGCACGCTGCCGCCAGTTCAGAATCTCCCTCTATCCTGCTGTGCGACCGCCGATGCGTTCGAGGGCCACGGGCCGGAGAAAAAACCGAAAGAATTCCCGAACAAGGCGAAACCGGGCGGAATTTCTGGCCCTCCCTGCCTCCGACCATCGCATTACAGGATGAAGGGAAATGCCATCGGCACAGGAAAATGGCTCAAGAGTTGGGTAAGATCGGGGCTTTCCGATCTGTTCCTGACCCTACGAGCCGTGCCGATGGCGGATACCAAGCTCCACAACCTGATCGAGATGGCTGCCACGGGCGAAGTCGCCGCCCGTGACGCACTCCTCGATCATGCGTGCGAGCGGCTGGTGAAGCTGACTCGGAAGATGCTGAACGGCTATCCGAACTTGCGGAGATGGGAACAGACGGATGACGTTTTCCAGAACGCCATGCTCCGGCTCCACCGGGCGTTGGCCGAAGTGCAACCGGAATCCGTCAGGCACTTCTTCAATCTGGCGGCAGTGCAGATTCGGCGTGAACTCCTTGATCTGGCGAAGCACCATTTCGGGCCGCAGGGAGCCGGGGCGAATCACCATACGGACGGCCAACCTGCCGACGATGAGGGCGGCTCGATTCACGGCCACGCCGACGAACCGGAGAACGTCCAGGATTGGACCGAATTCCACGGCCAGGTCGAAGGGCTGCCGGATGAAGAACAGGAGGTTGTGAACCTGCTGTGGTACGAAGGTCTCACTCAGCAGGAGGCGGCAATGGTTCTGCGTGTCTCGCTCAGGACCGTCAAACGCCGCTGGCATTCGGCACGTTTGAAGTTGTTCGAGGCGTTGAGCGATGACTGATGAGGACCGTCTTGCCGATCTGCTGCTCAAGTGGGAAGAAAATCTGGAGCAAGGGCGAGAAGTTCCGGCTGAGGAACTTTGCAAGGACTGTCCGCACCTGATCGACGAAATGTCCCGACGCATTCAGGCGATGCGAGCCACGTCATGGATGGATAAGCCTGTGGACGGCGGAAGCGATGACGATGGCGGTGAACTTCCTCCCGAACCACCGCCATTACCACTGGCCGGTCGTTACCGATTGGATCGTTTCATCGCTGAAGGCGGCTTCGGTGAGGTTTGGCGTGGCTTTGACCAGGAGCTTCACCGGACGGTTGCCGTCAAAGTCTCGAAGCCGAGCCGGTTGGGAGCTGTCGAGCAGTTCGTGGCCGAGGCTCGCCGTGTGGCTCGGCTCCGGCATCCGGGCATCGTGTCGGTTCATGATGTTGTGCGACAAGACGATGCGTGCTTCATTGTTTCGGACTACATCGAAGGCGGCAGCTTGCGGGAGAAGATCGCCGAGAGGCCCACTCCAGAACAATCCGCTCGTTGGATCGCAGACGTGGCCGACGCCTTGGCCTATGCCCACCAGCAAGGCTTCGTTCACCGGGACATCAAACCAGCCAATATCTTGATCGACCACCACGGGCGGGCATTGCTGGGCGATTTCGGGATAGCGACGACCGTTGAGGAATTGTCCGGCTCACCGCTACTGTCGCTGGGAACGCTGGCGTATATGTCACCGGAGCAGACCGAAGGAAAGTCGGTAGACAGCCGGAGCGACATCTTCAGCCTGGGCGTTGTGCTGTTCGAGTTCCTGACGGGGCGACTGCCGTATCAAGCGACCGAGCCGACGAAGTTGCGGCGGGAAGTTGCTGCCGGTCCTGCGGCCCTATTCTCGAAGGACGACCATGTTTCGCTCCAACTGAAGCGCATTTGCGAGAAGTGCCTCAGCCGTAATCCTGCCGAGCGATATTCCGCCGAAGAACTGGCTGCGGCACTGCGGGAATCATTGGTGCCTGGGCGGAAGCGGTGGAAAATGGTCGCTGGGTCGATGACGTTGGTATTGGCTGTGATGGTCGGCGCAATTGCCTTGCAACAGATTCAGCCCCCGACCGGACAATTGCCCGACCATGCGACGACACAGAAGCCATCTGTCATTCAGCCTGACGAACCGAATGCACCGCCCACAACTGCGGAAGCGGCAATGGCGTTGGGCAAGCTGCACTTCGACAAAAAGGATTACCAAGCGGCTGCGGAGGCATTCAGCGAAGCCGTCCGGCTTGATCCGAATTCCGCTGAAGCCATTCATCGACTTGCAGGCAGCCGGTTCAATCTCGGTCACACTGAACAGGCCCTTTCCGACTTCAACCGGGCAGTTGGTTTGGCTCCCGAAAACGCCGAAATCCGCAAGCACAGGGCTTTGGCCTTCCTGACGCTGGGACGATTCGACGACGCCTTTGCCGATCTCCATTCAGCCCTGGAAATTGCCCCAGACGACCCGAAGCCTTATGAGGAGCTACTGGCCCTGACCTTCGCCCGGCGAGCCTTTGACCACGCTGAGGCCAAGCATTGGTACGAAGCTCTTGCCGACATGGACCAGGCAATCCGGCTCGACTCGTCCAAGGCCGACTACTTCCACAAGCGAGCCGCCTCTCATTACAACCTGAAGCAGTACGAAAAGGCAATCGCCGACTTCACCCAAGCCATCGAGCTTGAGCCGAACAATCCCAGCCATTACCTGAACCGTGGCTACGCCTATCAAGCGATGGGAGAAGTGGAAAAGGCGGAAGCCGACTACGAGCAGGCGAAGAAGTTGCAAATGCTGTGACACTCGCCAGACGCCACGGCCCGTGACAGCGGCACTTTGTCGATCCGCAGTGAGGAGCCACGCCATGCACCGCCGAATTTTCCTGGCCGCTGTTCTCTCCGGGCTACTCTGCCGACCGGCCCTCGCCGCCGCCAACAAGAAGTTCATCTTCAAGATCAAAACGAAAAGCGGCGGGATCGTCGGCAACGTACTGATCGAGGCAAGCGACGTGTTCGCCGCTATCAATAAGCTGATGAAGCGGTATCCGGGGTGTGAAGTGCTGGAAGTGAAGGAGCGGTAGAGGCCGAACTCGTTTCTCGTGTAAGCCGGAACAGTCACCCTGACGATTTCAGTCGCTCCGGTTGCGTCGTTACCGTGGCGCACATTCGGTAAAATGGGCATTCCTTCTCGCTGCTCTTGGGCGAGTAAGCGGAGGACCGTAAGTGGAGCGATAGTCAATGGAAAATACCGAGAAGCGGTTGGACCTCGACCCGCTCGCCGCCCTCCAAGGTGGCGGTGCGATGGGCCAGCGTATCCGAGAGTTCGACTGGTCCGCCACGTCGGTTGGGCCGATTGATCGTTGGCCGCCAAGCCTGCGCTCGGCCTTGAGCATTTGCCTGAACTCGAATTTTCCCATTGCCATCTATTGGGGCAGCGACCTGCTGCTGCTGTACAACGACGAGTGGAGTCCGATTCCGGGCGAGAAGCACCCTGGGGTGCTGGGAAGCCCGGCCCATGAAGCATGGCCCGAAATCTGGCACATCATCGAGCCGCTGTTCGAGCGGGTGATGACGACCGGCGAAGCGACTCGTAGCCGGGATCAACTTCTCCCCATGCACCGCCACGGGTTCACCGAGGAGTGCTACTTCGACTACACATTCAGTCCCATCCGAGGAGAGGGTGGCAACGTCGAGGGCGTCTTCAACGCCGTTCTGGAGACCACCACACGGGTCATCGGCGAGCGGCGCTTGCGCACGCTGCGGGAGTTGGGAGCATCGAAGACAGGTGACTCTCGTTCCGCTGAGGAAGCGTGCCAGACAGCGGCCCGCATCCTCGCTGAGAACCCCCACGACCTTCCATTCGCCTTGCTGTATCTCCTGGATGGCGAGGAGCAACAAGCCACGCTGGTTGGCTCCACCGGGCTGGGAAATCAGCTTGAATCTTCACTCGTCGCTGTCGATGTGAAAGCACCGGACAGTCCGTGGCCCTTCCGCCGTGTCGTGGAAACCGGACAGACGGTGGAGGTTCATGAGCTTCCAACTGAGCTTGGGCAATTGCCGGGTGGTGCGTGGCCGGAGCCGCCGCACCAGGCGGTCGTCCTGCCGATGGCGAAATCCGGCCAAGGCCAACTCGCCGGGTTTGTCGTGGCCGGGATTAGTTCCCGGCTGGCCCTCAATGATGACTACCGAGGTTTCCTGGACCTGCTCGCCCATCATGTTGCCGCCGCCGTTTCCAGCGCACGAGCTTACGCAGAGGAGCGGAGGCGGGCCGAGGCACTGGCAGAACTTGATCGGGCCAAGACCGCCTTCTTCTCGAACATCAGCCACGAGTTCCGCACGCCTTTGACATTGATGCTGGGGCCGGTCGAGGACATGCTCGCCACGCCTGCGGATCAAGTCCTCCCGGAGAGTCGTGAGCTTCTGAAGGTTGTTCACCGCAACGGGCTGCGACTGCACCGACTCGTGAATACCCTGCTCGATTTCTCCCGGATCGAGGCAGGACGAGTCCGGGCTTACTATGAGCCGACCGACCTTGTCGCCTTCACCGCCGACCTCGCCAGCAACTTCCGCTCGGCGTGTGAAAAGGCCGGACTGGAACTTGTGGTTGAATGCCCGCCGCTGGACGAGCCAGTATTCGTGGATCGGCAGATGTGGGAGAAGGTCGTCCTGAACCTCCTGTCGAATGCCTTCAAATTCACGTTCGAGGGGCGGATTGCCGTTTCGATGCGCCAGCGGCCCGACGCCGCCGAATTTCAGGTGAGCGATACCGGCACGGGGATCGCCGCTGAGGAGATGCCCCGTCTGTTCGAGCGGTTCCACCGGATTGAGAGCGCCCGTGGGCGAACACATGAAGGAAGCGGGATCGGGCTGGCCCTGGTGCAAGAACTGGTCAAGCTGCATGGCGGTTCCATCGTGGCCGAGAGCGTGGTTGGTCAGGGAACGACATTTACCGTCACAATCCCCCTGGGGGCCAGCCATCTGCCGCCCGAACACGTTGGAACAGACCAAACACTCGCCGTAGCAACTCCAGGAGCCAGTCCATTCGTCGAGGAGGCCCTACGCTGGCTTCCCGATGCTGAGAAAGACCCGTCCGACCGCAACGGGCTGACCGAAGATGTGATCTCGCTCCCGCTCGCCACGCCTGCGCAGGGAGAACGCCCCCGTATCCTGGTGGCCGACGACAACAGCGACATGCGGCAATACGTCGCCCGCCTCTTGGCAGGTGAATACCAGGTGGAGGCGGTGCCGGACGGGGTGGCAGCGCTGGCGGCGGTGCGGAGGCACACCCCGGACCTCATTGTGTCGGACGTGATGATGTCACGGCTTGACGGCTTCGGGCTGCTCAAGGAGCTTCGGGCTGATCCCCGCACCGCAAACATTCCGGTGATTCTGCTCTCGGCCCGTGCCGGAGAAGAGAGCCGGGTCGAAGGGATGCAGGCGGGGGCTGACGACTATATCGTGAAGCCATTCAGCGCCAGGGAGCTATTGGCCCGTGTGTCGGCACACCTGCAAATGGCTCGGCTGCGGCAGGAGGCCAACGAATCGCTACGGGCGAGCGAAGAGCGGTTCCAATTGTTCATGGACCACAGCCCGGCAACTGCCTACATCAAGGACGCCCAAGGGCGGTATATCTTCGTGAATCGCACAGCAGAGGAGCAGTTCAACCGCCCCCTGGCGGAATGGGTCGGCAAGACGGATTTCGACGTGTTCCCGCCCGACGAGGCCAAGCTAGTCCACGAGAACGATTTGAGCGTGCTGGAGTCGGGGCGGACGGCTCAGTTTATGGAAGCGTCCACTCGACCCGACGGCTTTTGTCACTACCTATCCTTTAAGTTCCCGCTGCAAGACCGGGACGGTGCCTGGCTACTGGCGGGCATGTCCATCGACATCACCGAACAGAAGCGGGCCGTCGAGACGCAACAGCAGTTAGCGGCCATTGTCGAGTCCTCGCACGATGCCATCATGAGCATCGACCTGAACGGCACGATCACCAGTTGGAATCGTGGGGCCGAGAGGCTTTACGACTACCAGGCGAAAGAGATCATCGGCAAGCCCATCTCTGTCCTTATCCCGCCCGATCACACCGAAGATTTTCCGGCGATCATGGAGCAGCTACGGCGGGGTGAGCGCATCGAGCATTTCGAGACGGTGCGAGTCGCCAAGGACGGTCGGCGGGTCGATGTTTCTCTATCCGTCTCGCCCGTATTGGATGCCGAGGGCAAGGTGATTGGAGCGTCGAAGATCGCCCGTGACATCACCGACCGCAAGCGGGCTGAAATCGAATTGCGTCAAAGCGAAGTTCGGGAGCGGCTGCGGGCCGACGAATTGGCTACGCTGCTGGAGGCAGTTCCGGCAGTCGTCTGGATTGCTTACGACCGGGAATGCCGGCGCATCACCGGCAATCGGGCGGCGAGCGAACTTCTGCGACTTCCGCAGGACGCCAATCAGTCCATGACCGCTCCTGGCAGCGAAAAGCCCGCTCACTTCAAGGTCATGAAGGACGGCGTGGAGTTGCGGCCCGATCAGCTTCCCGTACAAAGGGCGGCTACCGGCGTGGAAGTTCGGGACTTCGAGGAGGAAATGGTCTTCGAGGATGGGCAGCGTGTCCATCTGCTCGGTCAGGCCATGCCACTCCGGGATGAACTTGGGCAGGTGCGTGGCGCAGTCGCCGCCTTTATTGACATCACCGAGCGAAAGCAGGCCGAGCAGGAGCGTGAGCGTCTGCTCGAAGAACTCCGGGATCAGGACAAACGAAAGGATGAATTTCTTGCGACATTGGCTCACGAGCTTCGCAACCCTCTGGCCCCGCTCCGCAATGGATTGGAAGTTCTGCGGATGGGCGGACTGAGCGGTGAAATGGCTGAGGAAGTTCGCTCCATGATGGAGCGGCAACTGGAGCAGATGGTGCGTTTGATTGACGACCTGCTCGATCTGAGCCGGATCAGCCGAGGCAAGATCGAACTTCGCAAGGAGCGGGTGGAACTCGCCAAGATCGTGCAAACCGCCTTGGAGACGAGCCGACCGGCCATTGACGAGGCGGGTCACGAACTCAAGCTCAGCGTGCCGACCGGCCCGGTCTATGTGGACGCCGACGTGACCCGGCTGGCGCAGGTCATCTCGAACCTGCTCAACAACGCCGCCAAGTATACGGAACGTGGCGGGCGAATCCGCCTGGCGGTGGAACGACGTGGCGGCGAAGTCATTGTCACGGTGAGGGACAACGGAATCGGCATCCCGGCATACATGCTGCCGCACGTTTTTGATATGTTCACCCAGGTTGATCGCAACTTGGAGCGGTCACAAGGCGGGCTAGGGATTGGCCTTTCTATCGTGAAGCGCCTGGTCGAGATGCACGGCGGGAGCGTCGAGGCCAGGAGCGACGGTCACGGAATGGGGAGTGAGTTCATCGTCCGCTTGCCGGTGGTGCTGTCGGTGACACAGCCGCAGGCCGACGACGCTGAACCGATTCATCCCTCCAGCCGCCGCAGGATTCTTGTGGTGGATGATAACCGGGACGCAGCAATGAGTCTGGCAATGATGCTCAAGCTCATGGGCAATGACGTAAAGACGGCCAATGACGGGCTGGAGGCCCTGGACGTGGCCGCAGTGTACCGGCCTGACCTTATTCTGCTCGACATCGGAATGCCCCGGCTCAACGGCTACGAAACGGCGAAGCAGATTCGAGAGCAGGCATGGGGTAAGAGAATCCGGCTGGTCGCTCTGACAGGCTGGGGACAAGACAACGACCGACGCAAATCCCAGGGCGCCGGATTCGACTCACACATGGTTAAACCCATTGACCCTGCGGCGCTCAAAAAACTGCTGGCGAGTATCCAGGCGAATACAGGCTGATGGAACCGTTATTTGGCTACGATCAGTCGAAAGTCATTTCCTGAACACCACGACCTTCACGGTCATCGGCACGTCGAGTTTGCCGAGTTCATCGAGCATCAGGGCCTTCGCTTGCTCCTGATTAAAGCCACCGGAACCGGCTCCAATCAGGGGAAAGGCGATGGATGTGAAACCGCTCTCGTATGCCAGCCGGATGGCGTTCTTCACCGAGTCACGGATCGACCGCTCCGACGCTCGCCAGAGCATATTGATTCCAGCGACGTGAATGATGCCCTCGAACGGCAGCTTGCCCGCAGAGGTCAGGACAGCGCCGCCGAGTGAAATTACACCGTGTCTGCGGACTTCCTTGAAAGGGGCAGTACCGCCTCGACGCTTGATGGCCCCAGAGACGCCTTGAGGGAGGAGGAGCCACCACGGGATGATATTGCGGTTCCAGGCGTTCACAACTACATCCACGTCCTGGTCGAGCAGATCGCCTTCGAGGACTTCAACCGTGACCGATCTGTGGACTGATCTTTGCAGTTCTTCGTTGCTCTCCATCGCAGAGTCTTCCAATGGTTTCCTCGGCCAACGGGCCGTGCCACTTATCGCACCGTCAGCACATTTCCTGGACCCATGAAAAGTTTCCCGTTTTGGCGTCCAGAAAAAAGTAGTGGATCGTGCAGTCGCCACAATCCCAATTCTCAACGTCAAGCGAATCGACCTGAAAAGCGAAGCGATCAAATGCAGAAAGCCGACCGCTCTGCAACCAGCCCGGCCATCCTCCAAGCCGAGAGAGAAGCTTTTCGTCTTGGTTGAGAACATGCTCGTGAATGTGGTTGTCACGAAGAAACGCCACCATTCCTGGCGGCAAGTCATTTTCGTCAGGATAGGAGTCCACGCTGTCGGACAGTGCAAGGCCACACGGCTGGTCAAGCGGTTCACAGGGGAGATCGGCTGGCATGAGCGTTTCGCCACGTCGATACGCACGCAGGACAATATCCTCGCCGAGCCTGTAAAGCGCAGTTCCGCCAACTGCAAACAACGTGACGAAGGAGAACTCTCCCAAGGGGCTATCGCTCAAGGCGATTTCATCACAATTGATTTGTAGGATCGGAAAAAGCGGCTCACCCTGACATTGCGGCCATCGTTCGCCAGCGCCGAGAACATTGACATAGTTCCAAAATGAACCAGGCTTCAACAGATCAACACCTTCATTCGATGATGCCTTCTTCATCCGAAGCGATGGCCGCCGCAATTTGCAAACAAGGTCGTCAATTGAATGCGCAATTTGGGCAGCTTTCAGGCCATAAATGGGCTTGATTACCGAGTTGAACTCCGTGTTTCTCGTAGCCTCAAATGCGAACCGAGAGTATCCGAAGTAGAAGTCGCCGACAACCTCTTCTACCCCAGCCTCGTCCCACCTTCTCCACCGTCCATGAAGTTCGTCTAGGTGGAACCACATCTCTTCTACCAAACGCCCAGCCGTATCCCATCTTCTGAAATATCCCTCCTTGCGACCATTCTCGTGCAGGCGTTCCCATTCCTTGCGTCCATTTGCGTAATAGACAGTCCAGCGTCCATGCAGCTTGTCGCCAAGGTACTCCTGCTCACACCAGCGGCCATCGTCGTATCGTATCGTGCGGGTTTCCGGCATGGTTGTCCCTACAATGTTCAAAACACACGCAATTTCCCCTGCGGCCATTCGCCGATCCACCCACACGGGAAATGTCCAGCCTCGTATACCATGAGCAGTTCGAGGAAGAAAAACGCCTTGTGGCCGCTGCCCAGGTACGAATTCTCCATCAGCGCACCGAGGATGTCCCATTTGACGCAGTGGACGAGTGAGATGTCCAGTCCGAGCTTCACCTGGAAAGGGATGATCTTCTGTTCGATGAGCGGGGTCAGCACGGAACTTTTGTGACTGAGAACGATGTCGTTCCATTTCTGGTACGCCGCCCGGTTATTGGCATGGAGCCAAAGGGTCAACTGGTTTTGTGCTTCCAGTTCGACGTTCTCCCACGCTGGGTCATTGCACGATGCAATAGCGGTCGGCCAGTCCTTGACTCGATCCGTGTTCATCGTCAGGTCGAGATCGAACGGCTTGCCGCAACGTGCGAACCAGCGAATCGCCCTCAGCCTGGAGGCGAGATCAGTCTCGCTGAACGACCGTTTCGAGGCAAAGCCTTTGGGCGGGTTCTCTTTTGCCGGGATGATCGCCGCATTGAGGTCAACCGGCACGCCACAAAGCTCGACGACTGCCTGTTGATCCGCCCCGCTGCCGAAGAACGAATGAGACGATCGGAGCAAGTGGCTCAACCCCATCTGCTTCCACTGGTCGAAGGATGTCTTGTATTTTCCCTCCCGGATGAAGAAATACTCGAATGGGTAAACACACTGAGGGCAGACGAAGATCGGGGCTGACGGATCGGAATGATTGACATCCCAAGGCCCCGCTTGATCCAAGTCGTGCAGGTCGCCGTACAGCGTGTCGCATTCGTAACAAAACACCATCAGCCTTCCGCATCGGGGACACCCGAACGGATACAGGTCTTCGTCGCCACAGCAGCGAAAATGGCGAAAGTCGAGATCAGCCTCTTCGACAGTCTGGCTCATGAAGGTTCTCCACAATGCACCGCCAGCCAGATCGTCGGCTCATCCGGCGTCGTCCACTCGACCCGGTGCTTCTTGTGAGCCGGAATGTTCACGAAGTCGCCCGGCTTCATCTCGATCTCGCCATCCTCGAACCGCAGTCTCGCCGGCCCTTTCAGCACCAGAACCCACTCGTGCTGATCCTGGTCGTACCAGAAGGCTTCCGGCGATGCGTGGCCGTGGGAGACGATCCGCTCGATGCGGACTTGGGCGGTGTCGAGCAGCGTCGTGAAAAGCTCGTCCGGCAGGTGGTGCGGAACGGCGGCGAAGAAATTGGATGGAAAAGTCATAGGTCATTCAAGCGGCGTGCCGTCCTCCCAATCTGTTTCCTTGTCGCCAAATGCTGCCGCTGTCATGAAGAACCGCCAATCTACCGGAAACTTCCAGACCTGAAAGAAGATGAAGGCCATGTCTTCAGCGGCGGACTGCTCGTCGCCGTAAACGTAGATTTTCCGAAACGGGTCATATCCATCGACATCTTCGCCCTTCAACGTAAATTCGGGCCGGTCTCTCAAGTAGAAGAAGCCGTGGCGTGATCGAAGAATCTGCTCGGCTTCGGCCCGGTACAACGTCTGGAGCGGCATGTCCAAGCAGAACCAATTCCTCTCGAAGCTGAATTGGATGAAACGGTTTTGCGAGTCATCTTCCCGCCAGCCCTCGTCGGGCAGGTCGATGAGCAGCGAATCGTCGGCCAGGGTGATGCTGGCGATTCCGGCGTCATCGAAGGCTGCTTGGACCAGTTCCAGCGCCGGTGTTGCCGCCTCCGACAACGCCACACGTTCAGAATTGCCGCTGGGCGGCTGTTCCTCGAATATGATGAAGCACGAACCGTGAACCTCTTCGTGCGCCCGGTGGTGCATGTTCCTCAAGTACCCGGCGAACTGAGCGATTCGCCGTTCAAGTTCCTGGCGATAATCGAACATGGACAGTAGCCTCTCTAATCCTGGAGAACAAACTCCGAGACATCGACGTTTGCTTCGCCAGGAGGAAGCACCAATTCCACCCCGCCACCTTTTTCCCGGAAGCAGACGTGCCAGTGGCGAACGACGCCATCCTCGTCATCAGACGAATTCATGGCGGGAAGGTACTCGGCCAGTCGCTTGAAAGGGATCACCAACACTTTCTGTGCGGAGCCAAGGCCGAAAGCACAATAGCCCTCCGAGTGAGCCTCTAACGCCTCCTTAGTCGCACGGATAAGGCCAAACCAGAACTGGAAGCCGCTCCGCTCGTACTCCTTGGAGACCTGACACGAGACGAGGGTAGACTCGTCGTCGGCTGACCAGAGCGAACGTGTTTGCTTGACGAACTTCTTTCCGAATCGTTTCTCCAGCGATGGCACCATCTCAAGGTGGAAGCTCGACCTGCTGTCGTCGGCCTCGTCCACAGCCTCAGTTTCTTCGACCGCCTCATCGACCGGAGTTTCCACGTTCACCCGCCACGTTTGTTTCAGTGTGTCGAGGGTTTCCTTCTGTCGCCGTTCGAGAACGTCCACCGTCCATTCCGTCTCGCCAACGGCTTGCGTTGTGAGCGGGAACGGAGAAACGCCTCCCTTCATGAAGTACGACTTCTTTTTCTTCTCGAACTCGTAGTTGCTGGCGCTACTATTCTTCTTGTGATTAAGTAGCAGAAGATTCCCCAGCCGATGCACCCAACGATCCCGCAGTTCTTGGCTTGGGAACCACTCGCACCACTTGCTCTCGGCGGGTGGAGTTTGAGGCAGAACATGCTCAATGGAAATGATGCCGTGATCGTAGGTGGCGCTGCCATCCGACAGGGCCGAGTCCAGCCGGAGGAGGATGTAAAGCCTGCGTTTGGGAACTTGCCGATAGATGTCTCCATTGAGTTCTTTGACGAAGAGGCGGCATTCGGCCTCGGACAACTGCAACGGAGAATCGTCTGCGTAGAGGTCGGCATCTCGTTCGATAGCGTCGATCAATCTCCCGTAGCGCTCAATGCGTTCATTGATCCCGTACCGGCACACCATCAGAAATGCAGCTAATCGTTCCAAGTCGGAAAAGAACCGATGGAGTGCCTTGGAATCGGATTTGTTGCGGGCGAAATACAGAATCGCCGGGGGAATCCAGTCGGTGTTGTCGATCCGGCCAAGCCATTTCAACATCTGATTGACCTGCTCGGCACCGGCAGTGCTTTCGTAGCTTGCCGTCTGAATCGTTGCGAATGCGTCCGCAAAGGGGATCAGCACGTCGTTGATGAGTGTCTTGGCATTGCCGACCTTCTTGATGACAAATTCCCGAAATTCTTTGAGGATCGTCTCCTTCGCCTTGGCCTTCCGATAGATCATCCGGGTATGGGCAAAAAGATCGCTGAAGGCGTCTCGCCCAAGCTCTTCCTCCGCATCCTCCCATTTATCGTTAAACGCCTCCTGCTCCTGTGGCGGGATGCGACCGATGACTTCCGATTTCAAGATGTCTGAGTGGGAAAGATCGAGGCCCCGGTCGTTCAAAATCGAAAAGATGCGGTAGGCAGAGTCGAGGTCCGGTGTGGAGACGACGACCAGCAGGCAGTTCTTCACGATGAACTGCGCCAGGCGCACTCGTTGATCCTCGGAGAGCTTTTCCAGGCTGTCCAAGAACAACTGAGCATTGGCTCGGATGTTCCTTTGGCTGTCCGACAGTTGCCCGGCATTCAGCTTCCTGAGCTTCGTGACTTGGCCTGCGTCTTGGACGTACATGCGGAAGAATTCTGCATCTCGCTCTCGCAATCTGAGCCGGTAGCGGTTCGCTGTGCCTTCCAGCGGTTTGCCCTCTTGGTAGAGGTAGTCCGTCATCCCACTTGAATACGCTGCGGTCGTGATGGTCTGCCTCAACGCCGACAGCAGAATGGTCAGCGTGGTGAGCCGCTGTTGGCCGTCCACCACTTCGGCATCTGGCTGGCTCTCTTCTTTGATAAGCACGATGCTGCCGAGGAAGTATGGACTCAGATCGTCAATGCTTACGTCGGTGTCAGGCCCGATGAACGAAATCAGGTCATCCAGCAGTTCACCGGCTTGCTCCGTCGTCCACGAATACGGGCGCTGGTAAAGGGGTATCTTGAAGTTGAAGTCGTTGCTGAAAATCTTGCGAAGCGGGTATTCTGCCCCGTGGATTTTGGCGACTGTCATGAGTTGAACCCTTTCGCTTGTTGTTGATGGTCTGACTTACCTCTGCCTCTTGATCTCAGCCACCTTCCCGACCAAATACCCCACTTCATCGCCGTCGAGTTCGGCGACTGGCGCAACGCCGTGGATGTTCCGCAGCAAGTCTTCGGATGCGCCTAGGAACGCCTTGAAGGACGCCTCACCTTCGCATCGACCGAGCAGGTGGCCGTCCGGCGTGATGACCATCTCGATCAGCCGGGGCGTGGTCCAGTCCTCGTCGAGCAAGCAGCCGAGGATCGCCTGGAAATGGTCGCTGATCTGCACCTGACGCAGCTTCCGGGCGCAGTCCTGGCGGATTTGGTCGGGTTCTCGGATGGGGGAGTCTTCAGAGGTCATTTGGCTTGCTATTTCCCTGCGGGCTTCGGCACCGCCGTCACCTGATGGTTGATAGGCGAAATATAGTCGCCACTGTATCCAAGCGTGACAAATGCAACTTGGAGTAGCAAATCGAAATAACTCGTGTACCAGTCCCATAATGCGTCCATGTCTGCACCTACGATTGCCCCTTGATGAAACAACGGGTTACGAATGCTTTTTCGTAACGTGTCGTCCAGCATTCCTTTGGGAATGAACCGCAAATACTTGTTCAACTGGTTGAGCTTTTGTTGGACATTCGATTCCTGTGCAGGTGGTTGTCCTTTGTCAGTCAAGAACATGGTCGTAAAGAATTCGTAGGAGAGTAGCAGGCCCGCCAGCATAAATTCCAATTGCTTCTGATTTCGCATGACCAGCACCATGTCTACGAATCGGCGTAGCTCTAGCTTAGGCTCCAGGCTCACAAAGCTGGGGTGCATCGCTTCAATCGCCGCCTTTAATCCTCCTGGGATGAAGTGGTTGTCAATGATTTCGCCACGCCGGTATGGATCGCTGGATGTTGCAGTAATCAGCCAGCCGCACACATTGCCTTGGTCAGTTAGCTTAATGACGGGCGAGAACGTGCGGTTCATTGTGAGAAATGCTGTGAGCCATTCGATCATCTCAAGGATGTTCAGTGCCGCTTCAACTGATTCACCGGCAGTGATGGGGACATGGATTTCACCGAGAATCGCTCGATCAATCCGGTCGATCCCAATCAACTCCTTGAGACGTTCATTGTCGGCATAGTGGTGGTAGTAGACTTGGCGGCCAGCCACGTTCACATGAAACTTGTCCTGCCGCTGCTGAGTGCCATGCTGACTCCATTCCAAGCCGAGGAAGTCCAAGTTGCGGACGAGAGCGTGAAGCGTAGTTGGCGACGACGCCCCAACCCGGTCGATTTTCATTGTCTTGAAATGACCGAAGTATGTTGCGTATTCCTCGTTCGTGGTGAAGGATAGCTGAGAGAGAATAGCTCCCTCCACAGTCACTTCGTAAGCTCCATCTTCGGAATGGCCGGAAAGTCGCCATTCTACAAAGCGACCGTCTTTTGCCATGCGGTCGGGGCCGAGTACGGTTCTCGTGGAAAGCGCCAGGATTGGCTCTCCGGTCACTGCGACGGCCAGTTCCCATTGGACCTGGAGTGGGGCTGTTCCGTCAGCGAGTTCCCCGCCCCCACTCATGTACGGGATGGGCGACAGGTCGAAAATATCTCCAAGCCGTCGCTCAAAGTAATGCTGACCGAGCATTGGACTGTCCTCGAATAAAATGCGATAGGTTACTTCCCGCTCCACACCCGATGGACCTTCTTCAGTTCCTCGACCCAGCACTTGAGGATGTCCGAGGTATCCCTGCCAAGCTCTCCGGCCAACTCGAAGAAGCCCGGTCCTGGCTGCATGTCTCCAACCTTGTGGACGACGATCACCGACAGCATTCCCCGGTCAGCGGCGTCCTCTTCGGTCGAAACCTCGCCAAGCATCGCAGCGAGAGCGAAAGAATTCGGCTCCAACTCTATGGTCGTGATCTCCTCGACCAGTTCCGAGTACGGAATCATGCCACGGACCTTGGCACGCTCAACCAGGGCCTCCCGCATCTCAGCCTTCGCCGCTTCCCATTCGTCCAGATCGTAGCCGTACTTCGTCGTCATGGGACGTGACCTCGCATGTAAACCAACGATTCGCCGTCCTTGATTGCCCAATACTCAGGATGATCGGGAACGACCATCCCATCTCGCACGGTGAAGCCGAAGAACTCCTGCTCCAGATCGTTGAGCAGTTTCAGTGTCGTCCGTGCCGTTTCTTCGAGCTTTCGGTGATCGGCCTCGACCGAGGGGCGCAGGTGATGGAAGGAATTCCGGTCGGCCCACATTCGGTCAAGACGATCCTTCCACTCGTCGCTGATGAACTTCTTCTTGTGCAGAGCTTCGAGGTTCTTCTCGAAGCTGCCTTCCTGGTTCGGTTTCTTCCTGAGCTTGACCTGCCAGACGTGCCGGATCACCGCTTCCACGACGGCCTGCGTCAAAGCGATGCAGCCGAAGTAGTGGCCGTCACGGAACTGCTCGACGCACTCGGCGGACGGAGCGGCAAACGGCCCGTAGGGAACGAGAATCGTTCCACGAACCTGAAGGAAGCGATCCGCCCGCTCGGAAAGCGTTTGCAGGACTTCGTTCTTGATGGAGTCCTCAATCCTGCGCCGCTCATCCACGTCGTCGGGCTTCACGTCCTCGGCGGGACGTGTGGCCGGAATTATTGGGTCAGCAGCGGGCTTTCCGTTGCCTGATGCGACCTCGCTCGCCTTCTCGTCGAAGAGGCTCGGCTGTTCTGACTTGGTTTTCTTCGTCGCCTTCCGTTTCTTCGCCGGTTTCGGCGGCGGTTCCACTTTCACTTTGCGAAGGGCGACCATATCCATGTCCAGCCCTTGCCGGTGGATATTGAAACCTTCGTGCCTGCGCAGGTCGGCGATGCCGATGCTGACGTTAAACGGAAACGACTCCGGCAAACGCAATAACTGCTGGGCTTCGATCTCATCAGATTCACTGGCCCACAGCAGCGACTCCAACAGCCAGAGTTGCAATTCCGGGAGGCTGGCGGTCATCTTGTGGGCCAGGAGGAAATGGCCTTTGGTCTTCGTGGCCCGCAGGACTTCCCAATCCACGAGCGTCGTGAGGAGCTTCTGCGCCGCTTCCTTACTGGTCGCCCGGTCGCCCCAGGTGGTCAGCATTCGAGCCTGTACCTGGGCCGTCGTGAAATCGTCCTGGAGAGCGAGCAGCCGCCCGACAACCTCGGCGGTATCACGGAAAAACGGATAGGCCAGCGCCGTCATTCCCCAATGCAGCCAAACCCGCTCTTGGCCGGTGATCCTCGGAAGGAGCGCCACCGCCCGATCCCGCAATGCCAGCCGTTCTCGTGGGATACCGCTCCAGATTCGCAGAACGATTCCGACAGACTTCGCCCTGGATTGCTTGCTGGGCAATTCATCCTTCAGTTGGTCGTCCAGAAACGTGCGAAGCTTGGCTTCGTCGGTGGTCTGAACGAGTTGGTCCAATACGGCGTCCAGCCAGGCCCGCTTGATCTTTCGGTCGATGCCGACGACTTTTCTCATGCCCCCTCCCTGGTGATCGCCACAAACGGCACCATGACTTCTTCCAGGGCGATCCCGCCGTGGGACACGATCTCGTCACCCTCATCCGTGAATGCCTTCAAATCTCCGGCCAGCAAAACGTGCCGGGCCGGGGGAAGCCCGTGGTTCGGCCAGCGAAGCGACTGCGGAAACTTGTTGGCCGTTTCTTCAAGGAATTCTGGACGGTCATAGACCCGGACCCGCTTGCCTTTGGTTTCCGCCAGGACGCCTTCTCTGGGATTGCCGATGCCGGTGGCCGTGACGTTGCCGTGGTCGGCGGTCAGGTAAACAGTGAAGTCCTCATCCTGGAGCCGCATCAGCAGTTGTTGCAGATGGCCTTGCTTCGCCCACAGCCGGACCTGGTTGTGCATCCCAGCGGTCTGCATCTGCATTCCGTGCATGATGTCATCGACTTTGTTCCACACGATTCCCAGGACCGACAGTCGAGGATTCGCCAGCGCCGTTTCCAGCTTCGGATCGGCGGGGCCATCGAGACTTGTCACCAGATCGACACCGGCCCGCTGAACGCCCTGGTCCTCCCAGAACCGCTGCCAGTGAGCCTTCTCCTTCGAGGTCGTTTCCAGCGAATCCGGGAAGTACAGCGGCGGCTCCCCGGCGAAGATCGACTGGCGAGTGACGGAAGTGAGCGTCGGCACCCAGGCGAAGGCGGTCGATTCATGGAAGCGCCACGAAGAATCGCCGCTTTCGAGAATCTTTCGGAGCAGAAGCCATTGGTCGAATGCCAGGCCGTCCAGCACCAGCAGGGCGATCTTGTCGAGCTTCTTCCGGTTCCGCTCCACGGCCATGAAGCGGGAAATTTGGTGGACCATCACC
>JAANMU010000041.1_pt1 | contig 137847 bp, 92 predicted proteins | sample 7279701 | NCBI WGS metagenome assembly JAANMU01 (sample SAMN14094539, study PRJNA606508) | bioreactor metagenome | isolation source: A lab-scale SPAN reactor treating ammonium-rich wastewater day 57 | place: Ireland: Galway | collected 2017-03-13
GCTTCATGTTCCTGCAATTCTGCTCGGGCTTGCCTCCGTTCAAGTGAGCGACCAATTGATCCAGAGACAATTGATAGCAATTTAAGATCCGCATCGGTGTATGCATCAGGATTTGTGTAAGACTGAAGAACAAAGACTCCAGTCACTTCGTTGCGCACGCGCAGAGGCACTCCGAGCCAGCATGCCGCACGAGGACCTATTGCTCTGATACCAACTTCCTGTATGAACTGCTCGCGATTTGAATCGTTCAAGAGACATGGTTCACCCATCGTGCGCACATGATCCGTTAAACCTCCTGCAAGATACAGAGGATCCTCCAGACGTTCTCCGTAACCGTGTATGTCGCGAGCAATGGCTTTTCTGTAGCTGTCTGTGTTCGAGTCATAGAGGGCAACGTAGAAGTTAGAGACGTCAACCACACGTTCAAGTTGTCCAGAGACGATCGTGATTAGTTCTTCAAGAGAGATGTCATGCGAGGCAGCCACGGCGATAGTATTGAGCACATCACGTGTGATTTCCTTTCGGTGCGCTTCGGTCACGTCGCGAGCGCTACAGACAACCGCTGCTGGAGTGCCAATGCTGCCTTGCAAAGAAAGACTTACTTCCCAGTAGCTAATCCTGCGGTTAGGAAATCGTGCCTTGAAAATCGAGATAGCGCGTACGTCGTTCGTTTCTTTGAAATCGGCAAGAAACTTCTTCCAACGCGATCTCTCGTTCTTATCGATCAGTGCCTCTGCCTTGACACCGATCAGCCTCGTCAATTCACCCGATTCTCGAGTGATATCCATCACCTTACCATCTCTGTCAAGCAAGACTTCCAGATCCGCCCCGTTCGCAATCATAGTCGTCCACGGAGTTGCAGAACCGGTTTCCGTTTGCTGCCGTGCTTTGCGAACTGCGACTAATGAAGCGAAAATGATGGACAGAGCAGTTGCAAGTCCAAACCATGCGGGCCAGTAGGCTGCAACAATTTCATTAAGCGACTCTTCAGCCTGGGAAGATTCAGCCCAAAGCAACAGGATGAAAAGCAAGGCGTACGGTGACATGTGACTGGTGCGCAGAAAGCACTTTGATCGATGAATGCGTTGCGCTAAACTCATTAAGTAGATGTGCCTCACGTCGCAGTTTGCTATAGCATTTGTCATTAAAGTAGTTGTGTCTCCCCGCTGAATGACCAGATTCTCCCTATACAGCGCAGATTCCATGCCCGATGTCTCGGATTGGGCGACTATCATGGCTCAAGAGCGCGCTTTGATGCCGTAATTCGAAAAAGTGCCTCGTTATTCGTAGTTCACGCCGCAAGGAATTTGGAAGAGTTCTCGCAAAATATTGAAATATATAAGGTTATGTTGTCGCGGCAGTAATTCATTTACTTGCTTGGGTGAAACTTGGCGCTTGCTTTCAGCCGGATTCGGATGCAAATTGTAGTCAGTAGATTGGCGAGTATAGATTATGTCTTGCATGGGTATGAGGTGACTTGGGGTATCTCAAGATGAAGCTAAGAATTTGTAACTGGCTGTTCGCAACTTTAGTGTGGCTTTTCTTCATGAGCAGGCTTGCGGTTGCCGACTCAACGTTCGTTGTGGCTGGAAACGTCAGCGGCTTGTGGGACTCGGCTGGCAGCCCGTACATCGTCCAAGGAAATCTTGTGGTCCAAGCGGCCGACAGCCTCGAGATCGGCAACGGTGTCACTGTCCAGTTTGAAGGACCCTATGAATTGCGCGTGCTAGGCTACGTCGCGATTCAGGGACTTGCTGGCGACTCGGTACGGTTCACAACGGACACGCTTGCAAACCCTGAAAAGTGGCGCGGTTTGAGCTTTATCAACGCAAATGACTCAAGCTACATTGAATACGCGATCTTCGAATTTGCTTTGGCGAGCGGAGCAACGGCCTCCGACAGCCTTGGCGGTGCCATATTCGCAGGAAGCGGTTCCATGGTCCGGATTGAGAACTCTTCCTTTCGTTTCAATAGAAGCTCCGGGGAAGGCGGAGCTGTCTATTTTGCAAACTCAACGCTCCTGATGGACTCTTGTTTCTTCCAGAACAATCTGTCAGACAGAGACGGTGGAGCACTTTTTGTTCGCAGTTCTACTGCCAGCATCGTGACACAGAGCGTCTTTCAACGTAATCGAGCGGGGCGCAATGGCGGGGCTTTGTTTATCCGAGGCGGCACTCCACAATTCACAAGCTGTGTGTTTGACAGCAATTTGACTGGAGTCAACGGAACCGTACAGCTTCAACTATCAGAAGCTCGCTTTGACAGCTGCCTGCTATCCAACAATATTGCGAATTTGCACGGTGGCGGGTTTTCCTGCGAGCAATCCAGTCCGCGAATTTACGACTGCGTGATCCAGAACAACTCGACAAATTCTTTTGACGGGGGCGGAGTGTATCTTTGGGAATCGTCTCCTCATATGCTTCGCTGCAAAGTCCTCGGGAATTCTTCTGCAGATGATGGCGGAGGAATACACAGCTATCGAGAGCAATCAAACGGACTCTTCGAGCAGTGCGAAATTCGAGGAAACGTGGCAGCTGGTGAAGGGGCCGGCGTATGGGTGACTCTGGATGGTGCTCCGTCATTTGTCGACTGCATAATCAGTCAGAATAGTGCTGGAACGCATGGCGGTGGCGTGTTCTTGCGAAACAACGCTCGTCCATCGTTCGTCAATTGCAGCATTGACAGCAACCTTGCGCATGGAGACGGTGGCGGAATCTCCATTCGTCAATCGCTACCCGTATTGGTCGAGTGCTTGTTCCGGCATAATACTGCATACGAGAGCGGCGGTGGGGTACAGCTTTGGGAGGCGGCAGATGCAGTGCTTGACGGTTGTGTGATCTCCAACAATTCGGCAGGTCTGCCGGGCGGAGGAGTCGCTGCCAATCAGAGCAAGCTGACGGCGACTAATTGTATCGTGGTGAGAAACAACGCCACTTCCGGTGCGGGCGGAGTAGCCGTTCAGGTCGCAGCCAACGTCAACATTGCGCATGCAACTATTGCCGCAAACAGTGGACGCGGCGTATCTGTTGAGTCTGGACTTGCAAATATTGAGAATAGCATCATCGCTCACTCCGGCGCGGAGGCCGTATACTTTTCAGCCGCGGCAAACTCACGCATAACCTATTCAACGATTGCCGGGACAATTGAGTTCGCCGGTGGTAATTCAGATCAGGGCCCTGCATGGATCGGTGTTCCACTAGCCGTCAATGCCAATGGTGACTCCTGTGACACGTACTTCAACGTGTTCAGTGATCCAATGTTCACGGACACTACTGAAGGAGTTTGGTCCTTGTCACCCGGAAGCGCTGCGTTGGGTTCCGGGAACTGGCTATCCGTCACGACGGATCAGACGGGCGAAGATAGGCCACTTCCCGCAGGAACACTTCCCGACATGGGAGCATTTGAGAGCGAAATGGGACAGGCGCCGACAGGTTTGTTTGGGACTCTGTCGGGGATTATCGGGCCCGGCGATGTGAAGGTCGTGGCAGATGTCCTTGTCGACAATCTGGATACCTTGAGCATTGCCGCTGGAACAAACATCACGTTTTGTGGACCGAGCAGCCTGCTCGTGCTCGGCAAGTTACATGCAATCGGATCACTGACGGATTCCATTCGATTCACCACGGATACTCTGACTAATCCAGGAAGATGGCAAGGCATCCGATTTGAAGGAAACTCGTCGGGAAGTGTGTTGGAGTTTACGGAAGTATCGGATGCCTCCGCGATAGTTCTGGGAAGAAGGCAGGAAGGTGGAGGACTACGGATAGCGGGGGTTTCTCCTACAGTTTCAAGAAGTTCGTTTGTTCGCCTTTCCGCGCTGCGCGGAGGCGGTGTGTATTGTACCGGCACTTCGGCACCAAGTTTCACGGCATGCAACTTCGTTTCCTGCAGCGCTGACTCCGGTGGTATCTTCTGCGTCAAAAGCGGAGCGGCACCTGTATTAGACAAGTGTAATTTGACAGGTGGATCCGCACGTGCTGGCGGTGGATATCTTGGTGAAGGGTCGAGTGGTTCGATCCGAAACTCCCGCATCGAGGGCAATACCGCCATAACCGCAGGTGCAGGGATATTTCTCACCACCTCGTCTACGATTCTCGAAAACAACCTGTTACTGAGTAACTCTTCTGCAGGTGACGGTGGCGCGATCTGGCTTTCGGGTTCTTCGAGCCAAGTGAGATTCTGTTCGATAGCAGGAAATTCCGCGACAACCGGCGCAGGTGTGTATATTCGGTTTGGCACACCGCAGATCAACAACAGCATCATCGCCGACAACTTTGGAGGCGGAATTTACTTCTACGTGGCCTCTCTTTCATCTGTGCGCTACAATTGCGTCTCTTCTAACAGCGGGGGGAATTTCGTACTGTTCGCCAATTCTCCGTCGCAAGGACCTGCAGGGATTGGGATACTGGACAGCCTGAATTTAAATGGTGATCCATGCGATCGTCACTACAATCACATCCAATACCCCGAGTGGGTGACCGGCACCGGACACGACTACTATCTTTCGCAGATTGCGGCGGGGGATTTGCTCAACTCGCCCTGCGTGAATGCCGGCGATCCTGCAGTATACCCGCCTGCAGGGACAACAAGGACGGACTATCTGAGTGACATCGACGCACCCGATCAGGGTTATCATGGACCTCAACTACTGGGTTTCGCACCCGCGATAAACGACTTGGTTATTCTGTGTGCTGGAGACAGTATTCATTTGTATTGGAGCTATGAACACTCAGGGATTTTCTATATCAAGACCGATTCGAGCTCTTCGGGTGAATTCCTCACAACAATCGCGGTCACTGCCGACACAACCGTTACTCTTCCGTACGCCGCACCTATTCATCCGACCAAGGCATTCTTTAGAATCGTTGCGGAGTCCGCAGAGTAGCAATGTTCGCTACACCGACCCACCAGCCCTTAGTGCCTTTAATCGCGCGGACTAACAATCAAGGTCGCCCCTACCAACTCTTTGGCCACACCATTACGCAATAGGCAATTCATCCCCAGTCATGGAGCCGGTATAGTGACTCTTTTTGACTCGGGTTTCTCGACAACTTAGGACGGAATATGATGACACGCTTGTTACAGACAGTACTTTTGACATTATTGTGTTGCATTATTACACAGAACTCGACCTTCGCAAAGCAGCCGTTGAAGAATATGCTCACCTCGCGGCTCGCAGAAATTGAGATCAAGTCGCCACTGGACGCTCAAGCCATTCAAGACGCAGGCGGAATCTTTGATCACTATCGAGGAGCCAAAGCGCACGTCTATCTGCTTCAAGAGGACTTTGATATTCTTAGAGCACGTGGCTTTAATGTGCAATGGTTGCCGGAGGTGCGTGAAGAACACTCACCTCTTGACGAGTATCACGAGAACGCGGACATCGAAGCACACTTTGCAGCTTGGGCGGCAGCTTATCCATCTCTCTTTACATATCAGAGCATCGGCAACTCCGTTCAGGGAAGACCACTGTGGTTTGCGAAAATCTCCGATAACGTGACCGACGACGAGCCTGAAATTGAAGTGAAGTACATTGCTGCGATGCATGGTGATGAGTTGGCAGGCCTCGAAAACTGCCTTCGCCTGATTGATACGCTTCTAACCGGTTACGGCGTTGACCCCGTGTTGACCGGACTCGTGAATGATTTCGAAGTTTGGGTAATGCCGTTGATGAATCCCGATGGCCGGGATGTCGGGACTTTGGGTCAACGTTGGAATGCCAACGGTATTGACCTTAACCGCGACTTTCCTGATCGAGTCGATGACTCGACAAATACGACGGCGGGTAGACAGATTGAGACGGCTCATGTTATGAACTTCAGTGCGACTCGGACATTTGTCATTTCCGCTAATTTTCATGGCGGAGCACTCGTTGCAAACTATCCTTGGGACAGTAATTACAGCGGTACAGACGTGTTTTCCCCCACACCGGAAAATACTTTGTTTCACCACATCTCGTTGGTGTATTCGCAATCGAACAATACGATGTACAATAACAGCGCTTTTCCTCCGGACGGAACAACCAACGGTGCTGATTGGTACCAGGTTCGCGGAGGAATGCAGGACTGGAATTACGTTTGGATGGGCTGCAAAGAAGTTACGATGGAGATCTCAAACATAAAGTCAGGCCCGGAAAGCGCGTTGGATAGTCTATGGAGAGAGAATCGGCAGAGCATGATCAACTACCTGCTCGTCGCACGTGAAGGGGTTCGCGGATTTGTCACGGACGCTGAATCAGGAAATCCTGTGCGCGCAAGAGTCATGCTTGCAAATATCCCCTATGTGACGTATAGCAGTGCGCTACATGGTGAGTATTTTCGCATGCTGCAGACCGGCGTCTATTCATTGACGTTTTCAGCACCCGGTTATGAGAGCCAAACAGTAAACGGCGTGAATGTAGTGAACGGAACACCGACGATTCTGAATATCCAGTTGAATCCGCTTCCGCGTCCGGAGATAGCTCTCCTGCCCGCCAGTGTGGAGCAGGCTATGCCGAGTTGCAGTGTCACGGATCTTGAACTTGCGGTGCAGAACACGGGCGAGATCACATTGAATTGGAACTCGCAAGAGCTCGGATTTGGCGCAGCAAACTACGGTGCGGGAGATGGCGGACCGCGTTGGATTGACAGCCGTGCGCCAGGAGGACCAGCCTACTCTTGGGTAGATATCAGTGCAATCGGCACCGCTTTATCATTTACGCTGGATGATCAGAATCTTGGCCCTTACGCGATAGGTTTCACTTTCCCGTTCTATGGAACGAACTACACGCAGTTTCGCGTCTCCGCCAATGGCTGGCTGTCTTTCACTTCCACTGCAACGGGAGCAACTTCCTATAACAACACGGCTCTTCCCAGCAACTCCGCTCCTGAGAATATCTTTGCAGTTTGGTGGGATGACCTAAGTCCGCAGCGTGCCGGAACGAACGTGAGACGCTGGACCAACAACTTAGATAGCCTTGTCGTATCTTTTCAGAACATCCAGAGCTATGCGAACAACGGGCTATACAACTTCGAGATAATACTGACGGCGGACGGCGGTGTAACCTATCAATATGGAATCATGGGCACAAACCGCCTAAACTCGTCAACAATTGGATTGCAGAACAACGATCGCACTCGTGGTGTCACGGTTTTGTATAATTCGGTCTATATCGAGAATGATATGGCCGTCAAGTTCTGTCCCGGAGTCGCTGTGCAAACCATCCCACCAGCCGGATCAGTGGCCCCCGGGCAACAACAACTTGTTACACTCCGACTTTCATCATGCTGCCTTCCAGACGGGATCAGCCTTTCCAGATTGAGATTCACCTCAGACGATCCCACGCGTCCGACGGTTGACTTGCCCATCACGATTGATTCTGGGAACTTTCTCACACCGTTGCCAGTTACCGACTTGACAATTACCGTGACAGAAACGGGAGCTGAACTACGCTGGACTAGTGCTGAGAATGCGAATTCGTACTCCATCTGGAGCAGCACCGTGTGGCCACCAGAGATAGGGAATTCCGTCCTTCTTGGGACCACAGCTGGGACTTCATTTGCAGTTTCGACAGATCTTCCCGGGACGGAGTACTTCATAGTTATCTCGGAACGATAAGCTGCAGAAAGGTGGCAAGATTGCCTGAACAGCTTGATGCGCAGGAAACCTTTTCCGCCGAAGATCGCAGGACGATACGGACCGACTAAGGCTTCTAATTCTAACTTGGAGACCAACGACTCTTGCTGACGATGATTGAGAACCGCATTGCCGAACTTAAGCGACCTTCCGAGGAGTTTCCGCGCCGCTATCTGGCAAGCGGACTGACCGTGGAGGCGTGGGATGATGTATCCGAGTATTACAATGAATTGGAGAAGCGCGAGCTGAATTCGGCCTCCGATGTCGAAGTGTGGATTTCTGACGGCAGCGAACTTTCCGCTTTTCTTTCAGAAGAGTCATCACGGCGTTACATCGCTATGACGTGCGCCACGGAAGACGAATCTGCGGAACGAGCATACATGAAGTTTGTCGAAGAAATTGCGCCACGGATGAAAGAAGCGCAGGATCGCTTGAATCGCAAACTTGTGCAAAGCCCCTGGGCATCTGCCCTTCCACCGAAGTATGAAGTATACTTGCGATCCAGCAGGAATGCTGTTGAGCTGTTTCGGGAAGAGAATGTGCCCATCGAGACCGAGATTGAGAAACTCTCGCAGCAATATCAAAAGGTTTTCGGATCGATGACCGTGCAGTGGCAGGGGAATGAAATCACGATTCCCCGCGCACTTGCCCTGCTGGAAGAGACTGATCGCGGCGTGCGGGAACAAGCCTACAAGCTTGTCGCAGAGCGGCGGTTAAAGGATAAGGATGTGTTGGAAGACATCTTTGACGAGATGGTCGCCAAGCGTCACGAGATCGCGCTGAACGCGGGATTCGAAAACTATCGCGACTATAAGTTCCGCGAGTACGAACGTTTTGACTATACTCCTCAGGACTGCGCTTCGTATCACACCGCTGTGGCTGACCTTGTTGTTCCGGTAATGCGTGAAGCCGCTGCCGAACGACAGGAAGCTTTAGGAGTCGAGACCTTGCGTCCATGGGACATGGAGTGTGATCCTTTTGGTCGGGAGCCGCTTCATCCTTTCGGAAGCGCAAATGAACTGATTGCTGGCTGCTCAAAGATCTTTTCCAGATTAGATGAGGATTTGGGGAGAGAGTTTGATAAGATGACCGAACTTGGTCTGCTGGATCTATCAAGCCGTAAGGGTAAAGCTCCCGGCGGATATCAGAGCGACCTTGCAGAGGTCCGGCTGCCTTTCATTTTCATGAACGCTGTCGGAACGAACGATGATGTGTTCACACTCCTTCATGAGGGTGGACATGCTTTTCACAACTTCGCAGTGCGTGATGAACCTATACACGCTTATCGGCACGCACCAATGGAGTTTAGTGAGGTTGCGTCGATGAGTATGGAGCTGCTGGCGATGCCGATGCTTGACGAATTCTATGCGGTGCCCGATCAGGCGCGCACAATTCGCCATGAGCTTCAGGGAAAGATCGCACTGCTTGCGTGGATTGCGACGATCGATGCTTTTCAGCATTGGGTCTACACGCATCCCAGACATTCTCGTGAAGAACGGAAAATGCATTGGCGCGGATTAGTGGAGCGTTTTGGCTCCGGAGCGGATCACAGTGGTTTTGAGGACGCACGTGACTATCGCTGGCACGCCCAATTGCATATCTTCGAAGTCCCATTCTACTACATAGAGTACGGCATCGCCCAACTTGGCGCATTTCAGATTTGGAGTTTGGCTCGGGAGAACCCTGCCGAAGCGCTACGCAACTACAAGCATGGATTGTCTCTTGGAGGTTCACGGCCCCTGCCTAAGCTGTATCAGGCAGCGGGGATCAAGCTGGATTTCTCATCGGAAATGATTGCTCCGCTGATGGCAAAGGTTCGTGATGAAATGGCGAAGCAAGGAAGGCTCGAATCGATGTAGTGGCGACTTGGTGCTGGAGGAAACGCATCCGGAAGCAGAGTGAGAACAGCCCGCATAGGCGCGGGCTGTTCTATTCCAATCCAGTTTGTTATGCAGCTTTTACTCCGCTCCACCAAGAAACGAAACCTCGCAAACCTTCAATAAGCGGAACCTGTGGAGTGAAGCCAAGCGCACGTAGTTTAGACACATCCGCCTGCTCACACTCAGCCTCCCAAAAGGGCATATCGGCCGGGAACTGCGGTGGCGATTGTTCAGTTAAATTACATAGATGTGTTGCAATTTCTTGCATGCTCAAGCTTTGGCCTGATGCTATATTAATTGCACCCTCCACGTGACCGCTCAGAATGCAAAGAACTGCGGTCAGAACGTCGCCGGCATGAATCAGGTCACGACGGGCTGTTGCTGGATAGTCGGCGATGATGGCGCTGGATTTAGGACCCAGGATTTTCATGACTAATTCGTAGACTGGATTACACCGAAGACCTGGTCCGTAAGCTGAGAAGACACGCAACGTGTTCAGCTTCAAATCGTGTGCATCCGCAAATTCCGCTGCGACTTCTTCTGCGATGGCAAAGAACCGGCCTTCACGCGACACCGGCGCAAGTTCTCTTTCTTCACTCGCAGGCTCTTTACATAGCCCATAAACCTGTGCCGATGATAGGAGGACAAGCTTTGCGGTCGGAGCGTGGCGACGTACTGCTTCGCAGAGTGCCACAGTCTTATCCACAATGCGATTATAGGTCGCGATCGGTGAACGGGAGATACTGTTTTGCGCCGGTTCTACGGAAGCATGCAGTACAACGTCGGGAGTGAATGAAGCCATAGCTTCGGCGAAGCGATGGTCGACAAGCGAAAGGTTGAACGCAGGCAGAGTCTGTTTGAGCGCGAAGTAGCTCTCTTCCTGAACGACTTGAATGGCAACTTCGTACCCGTTTTCGCGAAGACCCAAGGCGAGGTACTTCGCGAGTGAGTTTTCCGCTCCAGTTACCAGCAACCGTTTTGGCTTCGTGCCCTCCGTCGAAGGATTCGGACTGCGTCGTTGTGGAGCAGCACCGGATTTGAAAGTGATCATTGGGTTTCTTTGAATGCTGTTGACGTATTCTCGGTAATCTGTGGGGTGTCGGGTACATCAATATCTCGACTCATTTCTTGCCACACTGCCAGCGCCTCTTCCCACGGGAAATAGCGATCTCGAAAGTGCTCAAAGACCCGACGAATGCAATCGAGATCCTTCAACGCTGCGACTTGCCACGAGATGGACGAATGATTCGCAGCGGCTTGAAGAGTTTCCACTTTGATGACATTCGTTCGCCGCAAGAGGTAGGTTTCAAGATGGTGTCGTGAACCCGGATGGGAATCCTCAGTCCAGACCTTGCGCAGTGTTTCCATCCGAATCGCATCAACCTCGAGCCCGAGCGGAAAGGTCGGGAAGGGAAGCCTGTTGGTTGCCCAGTCCGCTTCTGGAGAAGTCAGGAGCTTATCAACAACCCGATCAATCAGCTCACCTTCCATGAGCGGACAGCTCGCGCGCAAGGGCACCACCACGTCGGCGCAGTAGGCAATCGCCGTTCGATAGACACGGTCGACCAAATCAAGTTCTGACCCTCGGAAGCAATAGTGCCCATTCGACACGCATAGCGTCTCGATTGCGTCATCCTCGCGATTATCGGGCAAAGCAACAACAAGGTCATGCAGGTAGCGTGACCGGGCGGCGCGGGTAAGAACTTGCAGGAGCATTGGTTTGCCGGAAAGCTCTCGCAAGACCTTGCCCGGTAGTCGCTCAGACCCCCTGCGGGCGACCACAATTCCTAAAATTTTCATGGTTTATCGCCTAATATTCATCACTGCAGTCAACCGAATCTGAGTGAACGTGTCAAAACAGGGTTCAATTCCTGATAATAAAGAGCAAGAATCACTCCACCATTCCTCGAAGTTTGATCACGAGGGTGGCGGCCACTTGACCGGGAGACTGGCGGGCGACGTTACAGCTCTTGCCAGCGATGGACGTGGGGTTGTCAAGACCAAGGAGCAAGTATTCTTCGCGAAAGGCGTGGTTCCCGGCGAGAGAGTGGCCTTCAAGCCCGACCTTGCCTCCAAGCCAGCTTCAGCACTGGACGTAAAGGTTCTTCGACGGTCCGAGTACCGTGCCGTTCATCCCTGCCGTCACGCGAAAGAGTGCCAAGCATCGGTTTGGGGAATCGTGAGCTATGATCGACAATTAATTGAAAAACAAGATCTTGTTATTAGGGTCATGAGAGGCGTTGTGGACCCGGCGGCTGTAAAGGAGATCGTGCCGAGTCCACTCCCGTGGGGCTATCGAAATCGAGTCAGCCTGCAGATTTCCGCAAAGCCTCGCGGCGGATACGATCTGGGCTACGCTTCCGGTGCAAGAGACTCGGCAATAGTCGGAATTTCATCCTGTCACCTCGCAAGCGACACTATTTCGGAAGCGACGAAAAGAGTTGCAGAATGTATTGCCGGTGACAGGACCCTACCTCGCGAGGCGGTGCCCTATCGGTTATCTCTTTTCGAAACTACCGCTGGTGCTGGCGGATTGGCAGTCTATAAGGGAAGACCCAAGGAGACAGATGTTCAACTTTTTCTTGAGTTTGCACTGAGCTTTGAGTTAGCAGGGGGAATCTGGGCTGCAAATGGCAATCAGGCGGGTTTGGTGGGAGAGCGAGGCATGTTTTGGAGAACAAAGGAGAGCCGATCCATGCAAGTAGAGTGGCTCGGCCACAAATTGGACGTTCATCCAGCAAGCTTCGCACAGATTAATAACGGCTCAGCACAGTTCATCTTACAGCATTTGTTTGGCCGTCGGCACGAGTTCCATTCCGCAAAGGTGTGGGACCTATACGGCGGCTACGGCGCTCTTGGGTTTGCTTTGGCATTGGAAGGGGCGAAGTTGTGCGTCGTCGAGCAGAATTCGTGGTCAGAGAACACCTTCAAGAAACTTCAGGAACTGAATCCTCTCGTCGAGGCTCAGTTTATCAAGGGCGATGTCGCGCGGCTACTCTCGAAGTCCCAATTCCAATTGGGGAAAGATGACCTCGTGATTTTAGACCCGTCTCGTTCCGGTTGCCATCCGGAAGTCCTCGAAGCGATTGTAAAGGCAAAAACCCGACGTGTCCTTTACCTCTCGTGCAATCCAGCGCGGCTGGCTCGAGACCTGAAGATTCTTGCCGCTTCAGCGTATCAAGCGAAAGAGGTTTTACCAGTGGACTTCTTTCCGCAAACCCCTGAAATTGAGGTGCTTGCTTTAGTTGAAAAGTGCTAAGGTATTGAATTATTGCCCAAAACCAACTATAATGGACATGATGCAGTCAGGATTCAACAAGAGGGAGAAGAACATGAACAAGCGATTAGTTGCACTCGTGGTGATGGCAGTGGTGATGACAAATGTTGCTTGGGCGGGTACGAACATCGGATTGAAGGGCATTGGCGGTAGAGCAGGATTCGTCTTCCCGGATGGCGGTGATGGCACAATAACTTTGGGTGCCGTAGCGGACATGGGAACGTGGACTGATAACCTGCCTTGGGAGTTTGCTCTAACGTGGTGGAACAGCGGCGAAGAGCGTCGGTACTTTGGTGACAAATACGACTTTAGTATCACTGACATCGCGCTGCGCAGCACAATTGCGTATCAGTTTGAACTTGATAAAGGCCTCTACCTTTACCCGGGGGCCGGGCTTGGCGTGCATTTCATTAGCTGGGATCATGACTATCCCGGCGGCTATGACGACTCAGACACGGAGCTAAGCCTCATCATTCTCGGTGGCCTGCAGTTTCCCATCTCAGGGAAATGGCACGGGCAAACCGAACTTCAGTTTGATTTGGGTGATGCAGAGCAGACCAATCTGCAGATCGATTTCATCTACTCACTGGGCAAATAGGACTCAAATGACGTGCAGGAGGAGCCTTGCGCTCACTATCGGATAAAATTGCGCACGCACGGACTTTGGGGGAGAGAGCTCAGACTCTCTCCCCCATTCCGTTTCAAAACGTGGGACAACTGCTTGCCTCGCAGGCAGCTGTCCGTCCAGATCAGCCTTACTTAATCTTCTATTCTGAGACCGGCGAGCGGAACGAATGGAGCTATCGGGAATTCGCTGGGCGAGTATGTCAAACAGTTCGACTACTGCAAAGTTTCGGAATAACACGCGGCGACCGGATTGCAACGGTTTCGCACAACCATGCGGACACGGTCGTCCAGTATTTCGCAGCGTGGGCGATGGGCGTTGTGGCCGTCCCAATCAACCTTGGGGAAACGGATGATCGCATCGAGTTCATTCTTGGCAATTCCGAAACGAAACTTGCCTTTGTGCGCGAAGCCTATCTTGAGCGAATTGCACACCTCAAGGAGAAGTTGCCATCATTCCAAACGATTGTGCAGACTGGCGGCGACGCTCAACCAGCTTATCCGCATTACTCAACAGAGAGTAAGAAATACTCCACCGATTCGCTGGAGTTCCCCGATGTTGGACTCGAAGACGAGGTATTGATTGTCTACACATCAGGAACGACGGGAAACCCTAAGGGTGTGGTCCTGGTTCAGCAGAATTTGTTGACGGACGCCCAAGGGATCAGCGAGTGGCACGGCCTGACTGCGCCCCAGAAGATGATGTGTATACTTCCCATCCATCACGTCAACGGCACGGTTGTCACGTTGATGACTCCAATGTATTTCGGTGGCACGACTGTACTTAACCAGAAGTTCTCTACCCATCACTTTTTCGAGAGGCTTGCCCGAGAGGAAGTTCAAGTCGTCAGCGTTGTCCCGACAATCCTGCAGTTTCTCTTGCACGAACCTGCATTTGAAGGAAAGCAACCTTCTCTGCCTGATTTCCGTCACATTATATGTGGGGCAGGGCCGCTTACGGTCGAACTTGCGAGTGCCTTTGAAGACCGCTTTGGCCTTAGAATTGTGCATGGTTACGGACTGTCTGAAACGACCTGTTACTCTTGTTTTCTTCCCATTGATCTGACAAGCGATGAGCACAAGAAGTGGATGCGAGGTTTCGGCTTTCCGTCAATCGGTGTGCCGATTCCGCAAAACGAAATGGAGATCCATGACGAACAGGGCCGTCCGTTACCTCAAGACCAGAAAGGGGAAATCGTGATTCGCGGAGTAAACGTGATGAAACACTACTTCGCGAACCCGGAAGCAAATGAGAAGACTTTTGAGTTTGGCTGGTTTCGTTCCGGGGACGAGGGGTTTTATAAACTCGACGAGAGAGATCGAAAGTTCTTCTTTATCACCGGCAGGCTAAAGGAACTCATTATCCGAGGGGGTGTGAATATCTCGCCTTTTGAGATTGACGAGATCCTCGCACAGATTCCCGGCGTGGAAAAGGCTATGGCCGTGGGCTTCGAGAATGACTGGTATGGCGAAGAGGTCGGGGCGTACGTGTGCCTGCGCGCAGGGGCATCCGTCAGCGAGACTGACATTCTCAAGTTCTGTGCGGAGCGGCTGCAATCCGCAAAGCGTCCCAAAGTTGTTGTTTTTGGCAAGGAATTCCCCGTCACATCAACGGGCAAATACCAGCGAAACAAGTGCAAACATCTATTCAGTGAGTACAAGTCCATTCAGTTTCCAAGGAAAGAAAAATAGATTGAGGCCCACCATGAAGAAACTTCTTGCTTCTGTTCTGCTCGCAAGCTGTGCAATCCTCTATGCTGATACACCGCCCCCGACGATGCTGACGCAAGGGAGATACATTCCTGACATCGGAACATTCCTGCAGATAGGCAATTGGAGCGCTGCGGGTAACAGCTGGGACGGGAAAGACGTTTATGTGACATCTTCCGCGTCTGGCGAATCCCAGGTTTATCGCGTATTGGAGAGCGGTTGGCCCTATCAGCTGACCACGTTTGAAGATGGGATAGACGGATTTACCCTTGCGCACAACGGGCATGCTGCGATCGTACAAGCTTCTGTAGGGGGAGACGAGAACTCGCAGCTCTACTTAATGGACACAAAGACTGGACAGATTCTTAAACTCACCGATCGCCCAAAAGTTCAGTACGGGTCCGTCGTATGGGCGAAAGACGACTCGAAGATCTATTACCGCTCCAATGAAGAGAACGGCACGGACTTCTTTATTTATGAGATGAGTATTTCATCAGGTGAGAGCAAGAAGATCTTCAGCGGTGTGAAAGGATCAAACACGATTGCCGAGCTTTCGATGGACGGTAATCACATGATCATTTCCACTTGGACATCAAATGTCAACAATGACCTGCATCACCTTGACCTAACCTCCGGCAAGTGGAAGACCATCACAAAGGACAAAGGCGATGTCAACTACGTCTCTGTGACACTAATGCCGGACAATCAGACTCTTTGGCTCGTGTGTAACGACAACAAGGACGGTATGTTTCGGATTGCGAATATGAAGCTAAATTCGCCGAAAGTGACATGGGTAAACGATGGATGGCTGGATTCGAGGTGGGAATGCGAAGGACTTGGCTTTTCACGCGACTTTAAGTATATGGCGGCTTCCACGAACGAAGACGGGTGGGGACGCGCAAAAGTTCGCGAGGTGCAAAGTGGGAGGGCTGTTCCATTGCCGGAGTTGGATGGGCAGATGAGCATTGCCGGATTCACGCGCGACGGAGAAATGATCCTTACTTTCTCAAGTCCGACCAAAGCGCCGGATGTATATCGCTGGAATCCGACCTCGCAGAAGCTTACCCAATTGACGCACTCGATTTACGCAGGCATTGATCCGGCAATCTTCCGCGATCCGCAGTTAGTGCGGTTCCCAAGTTTCGATGGGCTCGAGATTTCCGGATATCTCTACTTGCCTCCCGACTACGTAAATGGCCAGCCGGTGCCCTTCATCGTGGAGGCACATGGCGGCCCGGAGTCGCAGTTTCGTCCTTTCTTCATTCGCAACATTCAGTATATGATGCTGAATGGGTACGGCGTGTTTTGTTTGAATCCCCGCGGCTCCTCGGGATACGGACGAGAGTTCATGGCATTGGACAACTACAAGCTCCGCAAGAACTCGCTAAAGGACTACAAAGCTGCAACCGATTGGCTGATCGCAAACGGGTACACAGCGCCGGGCATGATCGGCATTCGCGGCGGAAGCTACGGGGGTTACGTTACGATGGGAATGATCACGGAGTACCCTGATCTCTATAACGCGGCCGTGAACATTGTAGGAATTGTGAACTTCAAGACATTTCTTGAAAAGACGGCAGACTATCGAAGGGCCTTGCGCGAATCAGAATACGGTCCTCTATCCGATCCCAAGTTTCTCGAAGAGGTATCTCCAATCCACAAGGCGCGCTTGATCAGGACGCCGCTGCTGGTGATTCACGGCGAAAATGATCCCCGCGTGCCGGTTTATGAAGCGCGGCAAATCATAGCAGAGTTACAGAGTATCGGGACCCCGGTGGATTCTCTGATCTTCCCTGATGAAGGCCATGGCGCAAGCAAGCGTGAAAACGTGATAGCAGAGTACCGCAAGCAGGTTGAATTCTTTGACACCCACTTGAAAGGGTTGCGCAGGTCCGAAATCAAAGAGTAGCTTGAGCAAACATTGCGGCTGACTTTGGCAGCCCATGATTTGAAAAGAAGCCCGGCTAAATTGAGCCGGGCTTTGATTAATGCGGAATCTGCAAGTGCCACCACTTCAGGATCTCCGGCAATCGCTTTCGCCACGACAGTTCGTTGTGCTCACCTTCTGGATCAATCGCGCAACGGACAGTGACGCCATTTTGGGCAAGCAGGCGTTCGCACTCGCGGACTGCTTCAATCATTTGGTTGGACAGTTCCTTGTTGCCGCCAAACTCACGCGCGCCATAGTCGATCCAGAACTTCACATCGGAATTGAAACCCTGCGCTAATCTAAGAATCCGTCCTCCCGCGACATTCATGGTTGGACTTAGAGATAAGGCACAACCAAACACGTCCGGTCGAGTCAGCCCGGCGTACAGCGAGATCAGGCCGCCAAGCGACGATCCACAAATCGCCGTGAATTCGCGTTCCGGCTTCGTTCGGTACTGTCGATCGATCATCTGCTTGACAGTTTGCAGAATGAAGCGAACGTAACGCTCCCCCTGACCACGCGAACGCCGAAAGTCGTCCGGCCACGGTGAATATTCGTGGAGTCTACCTACTCCAACATTGGGAATCCCCACGACAATGTGTTGCAAGCCGTCTCGCTCGGCAAGTTCTGTCGAAATCTCATCTACGCCCCACTCACGATCAAACGCCGTTACGTCATCGAACAGATTCTGTCCGTCATGCATGTAGAGAACAGGGTACCGCGCACGGGTTTCTCTATCATACCCTGGTGGAAGCCAGACAAGGACATCACGGATATTGCCTAGTTGTGGTGCGAAGACGTCCTTAATCACACGCAACTCGCCCACCACGGTATGCTTGGGACGCCAACTAACCGCACCCGGGTGCAAGTCGCACCATCCTCCAACTTCGATCTTCAAGTCGCCGTTAGCGGAGTCTATAGTAGCAACACGGTTGTCAACAGATTTCCCGTCAGCCGAACACTCCACGGTATCCCATGTCCCGCGAGTGACTTTGAATTCCACCTTAACAAGATCAGACGGCAATTCAAACACGTAACAACCGTCATCCCTGCGTCTCAGCCGCGAGGACGGGTGTTCGGCACTCCAGCCATTGAAGTCACCTGCAAGATAAATGGATGAATCCGCAGGTGTGCCCGGCGGAACGCACACGACTAACGTTCGGCTGCCTTGACTCATGCTTTCTGAGCGAGACGGTCCTGCTCAGTCTTCGCCCAATAGCTTATCAAGCCGCGATAATGCGCGATGAACGGTTCCTGCTCATGCTGCGGAAAAGAGCGGCGACAGCGTTCCACAAGGATATCATCCCACTCTGGACTCGTGAAGAATTCAAGAGCAAGTTCGTCCAGATGCGGCAGATGCGCAGCGCAAAAGACGTCGAATCTTTCAGCTTCAAAATAGCGAAGTGCCAACTCATGATAGAGATCAAGCTTCTCTTCGAATGGGATGTCGCGATCCGCGATTGCAAAATAGTCGCGCGATTGCAGGTCAACTCTGGTCTTGCGATTGGTGACAGCGCAATAAAGTGACCATCGAACCAGTGCCTTGATAGCCCATGGGAAATAGTAATGCAGCGACACTAGAGACGTATCCGGTACAGCATTGGCAAAATCGATCGGGTAGATCGCGTTGTCACGCAGCAGTGACTCACAGGAGTTATATTCCCATCCGAAAAAGGCGTTGATGATTCGGGTAAGTTTTACGAGATAGTCGCCTTGCCTAGCATTCAAGAAATCGTGCTCAATTCGATAACGATTGTGCAGCGGTTGATCCGGGTCGTAACGCATCGGCAACACCTGCGGACCACAGCCAAGACAGCGGCAGAAGATTTCGTAATCGGTTATTCCTTTTTGAATGTGCATGGTCTGCACGCCGGATTCATCGTATGCTCGGTGCAGTTCTGCTCTGTTCCTGATGTGCGAAACCCCGCGCCAACCGCCGCCGTCGTATGGTTTCATAAAGACCGGATAGCCGCCAACATTCTCGACTACATCATCGAGACTGAACAGATTATGGTAGTATTCCATCGTCACACGCGCGCGCTCATCAGTTGGATCCCAGTCCTTCTGCGGGATAAGCCACGTCTCTGGGATGTCAAATCCCAGTCTGATCATCACGCAGTATGCGGAATTCTTCTCCATGGACTGAAACGTGAACGGATTATTTATTGTGTGCGCGTCGTTGACAAGAATTGACTTCTTGAGCCATTCGCGAACCGTCATATGCCAGTACCCGAGCCGATCAATTATGACGTGGCGTGTGACCGGCTGACGGAGGTTGAACGGTTCAATCATGAGTCGCTCGACCTCAAAGTCAAAGCGACGGCCCTGATAGTCAAGGTGCGAGCCGAGTCTGCTTATCAAGGCTTCATATGAAAGCGGCCATGCGTACTCATTACCGAGTAGTAAGCCGATGCGCCGCAGCGTGTGGGGGAGCTGATCGAGTTGCATAGTGTGGAGATTCTTAGTCAAGCTGTGGAATGTAAACAGAAATCATGCGGCGCCACGACGGCCAGTCGTGCGGTGTATCGTTGCCCCACAAATCCAAATGGTGATTGATGCCCTTCTCGCTCATGATCGCAGAGATACGTTTTGTCTGATCAATACAATTCCCTTCCCAGGCACCCTGCCCCACAACAAGCGCAATGTTAATACGGCGTATTGCCTCGAGCGTGTCGTTATCCGTTAGATTCGGCAGGTAGTCCATCGGGTTTTGAAAGTAGAAGCTGTCGTCGTAATAACCCTCTAGCCGCTCGCGAATATCGTAGTTTCCGGATAAACAGAGCACGTGACTGAAGTTCCACGGGTATTTGAGAGCGAAGTTCAGCGTATGATAGGCACCGAAACTGGAACCTGTAGCCGCAATTCGAATGTCCCGAGACTTGCAGTGATGGTGAATAAATGGAAACACTTCGTGAGTGATGTACTGCTCGTAATATTCGTGTGCACGAATGCGGAGGTGCGGCGGAAGTCCCTTGTTAAACCAGCTCTCTGAGTCTATACCATCAACACAGAATACTTTTACGCCGCCGCCTTCGATGTTTCCGCGGATAGTTTCAACCATGTGATTTGCTTCGTAGTCAAAGAAACGGCCCTGCGCTGACGGAAAAACAAGCAGGGGCCGCCCATAATGACCGAAGACGAGAAGTTCCATGTCGCGGCCGAGAGCCGGACTATACCATTTGTGATGTTCGCGTTGCATTTGTAGTTAGGATGTGTTGTATGTCGAACGAGGGTGCTATATCTGGTTTAGACGTGCCGAGCGATTCATCGCAAGAGCGAAGAAACCGGTCGCGGACAGCAGGCCGAAGAATGACCCGACGAAGAAAGGTGCGGAAGTCGAGACGTTGTCCCATAACCACCCTGCCACTAAACTGGCAAGAAACACAATAACCCCGGTTATCATGCCAAATACTCCGAGAGCGGTTGCACGCACATGCTTGTCCACGACGTTGCTGATGAGTGCCCGTAAAACCCCTTCGGTAAGCGCTGCAAAGAGTCCATACAGAATAAACAGCGGAAACACGACCCACGGTTCCCGCAAGAGCGCAAAACCAAGGTAGACGATAGAATAGATAAGGAGCCCTACGGCAAGCAGAAATTCCTTCGAGGCACGGTCGGCACGCCTCCCGATTGGATAAGCGGAGAGTGAGTAGCAGGCGTTAAAGCCCAAATAAGCCAGTAACACCTGCGACGTCGTGAGTCCTACGTGCTTGCTCTTCAGTATGAGGAATGCGTCGCTACTGAAACCGAGGTAGCCGATAGCCGCAATAATGACAATTCCCCAGTAGCGTTTGCCGAGCTTCACGCGTACTGCAGGTTCTCCGGCGCCTGCAGGGACTTCACGCCGCGCCTCGCGTACCTGAAAAATCAGAAGCACACCCAAAAGCGCGGGGATGAATGCAATCCAATAGAGCGATCGCAATCCACTCTGATCGGCAGTTCCCAGAGATTGCAGCAATACAAGTGAAATCGCGACCCCGCTCAATGCGCCCGCCGTATCTAACGCACGATGCAAACCAAAGGCCCTGCCTCGAATTTCGGGCGGCGTCAAATCGGCGATAAGGGCATCCCGCGCAGAACCTCGCAAACCCTTGCCGAAGCGATCGAGAACTCGTGCAAACAACACGAGCGGCCAGCCTATTGCGAGGGCAATCAGTGGCTTGGAAACCGCAGACAGACCGTAGCCGGCGAGGATAAAGCGTTTACGTTTGCGAATCCGATCTGAGTACCAGCCGCTGACTCCCTTGAGAACGCTCGCGACGCCTTCGGCGATCCCCTCAATCAGCCCAACAATGCTGGCGGAGGCACCGAGTACGATGGTCAGAAACAGCGGCGTTACGGCGTACAGCATTTCGCTGGAGACGTCCGTGAAGAAACTCACCCATCCGAGACGTTTGACGTCCGGCGATAGTCGCTGTTCTCTCATTTCAGCTTCAAGACGTTCTAAGCGTTCTTCACACTCTCCTGAAACTCGTTGACAACGGACTCGGTGACCGCCTCAAAACTCTGGGTTTTCCGATAGATTGCTCTCTGGCGGTCGTAACTGCCGCCTCGATCAACAATCTTCATAATGTGCTGTAACTCGCGCAGACAGTTCTGCTGAACAGCAAACGGAGTGAGTGTGCGGACAAGCTTCTCTAGATCGTCGCGCATGTTTCGCGTCGTTCCATCGTCGGAGTGAACAATGTCGGCGTCGAGTCCCCAGCGTGTTGCACGCCATTTGTTTTCGCGGATAAACCAGTATTTGTGAATGGGCAGTTCTTCGCCATTGTCATAGAGTTCTTCAAGGTAACAAACCAGACACTGTGCCAAGGCGACCAGCGCGAGGACATCATCGAGATCCGGCGTTGCGTCACAGATTCGAATCTCTATCGTCCCAAACTTGGGATGAGGGCGCACATCCCACCAGATTTCCTGAATGGACTGAATCGCGCCGGCGTGAATCAGCGTCTTCATAAAGCGCTGGAACTCCGCCCAGTTGAGCATTCGCTGGGGAAGTCCTGCGGTAGGCATGGCCTCAAAGACCTTGATACGACACGAGGCAAGTCCCGTTTCTTCTCCCATGAAATAGGGTGACGCGGCAGAAACTGCGAGCAAGTGGGGCAAGAAAGTTGTCATCGCGTTGAAAATCGCTATCGCCTTCTCCGCGGTCTTTACACCGACGTGGACGTGAAGGCCCATGATCATCGCCCGTCGAGCTGGCCATTGCATTTTGTTAACCAGCGTCATGTATCGCTGATTCTCAGTAATGGTCATGTCGTGCCAAAGCGCGGTGGGATGCGTCGCCACGAATGTCGTCGTCAACCCAAGCCTCTTTGCCGCCGCTTCAACAATGAGGAACTTCTCAACCAGCTCGCGCTTGACATCAGCTACAGTGCGGCAAGGAGTCGTGATCACTTCAATGATGCACTGAAGCAGTTCGGGCTTTGCCCAGCCAACGTCGCCGAGTTCGGCCAAGAGATCAGGAACCCGATTGACGACTTGTTTCGTCTTTGGGTCAAGTAGCAGGAGTTCACATTCGACGCCTAACGTAGGCTCAGGCGAACCGTTGAAAATCAATGCCATAGGGAAATCGTGGGTGGGAGTTTCGCAGGATTAGGATACAGGGAAGATACGGAAACGCTCCGCTGAATTCAACGGGTCTCGGGGAGATTTATCATTTGCACCGATGCCAAAACGCTTCACTTTCCATTGGCAGGGGAAATTACTATATTTTGAGTTATCCACAATCCGGTTCCCGTTTATCAATGCCACAATTCAGCTTAAGAAGTATTTTCCCCGTCCCCGCCCAAGAGCTGTTCGAATGGCATATGAGGATAGGTGCTTTGGAACGATTGACCCCGCCGTGGTCCGCGATTAAGGTCACGTGGGGCGATGAACTTGTCCGCGAGGGCAGCCGCCGAGAACTGTCAGTCCCAGCCGGTCCGTTTCGCATGAAATGGCTGGCCAAGCATCATAGTGTAGTCGATGGACATCAGTTCATTGACGAGCAGGAGCGCGGCCCTTTTCGCAAGTGGGTACATTTGCACAAGTGCACGGATCTGGGAGACGGCAGAAGCGAGCTTGAGGATAAGATTGACTTCGAGTATCCGCTTGGCAGGTTCGGATCGCTTTTGGGGAAGCGGCAGGTCCACTGGATGCTGAATACGGCGTTCCCGTGGCGACACGAACGGACTTGGATCGACCTGTCTCGTCATGCGGAGTTCGCCGATAGACCACCCTTGAAAGTGGCAATCTCCGGTGCAACGGGACTCATTGGATCAAGCCTGAAGAGCTTTTTGACAACCGGCGGCCATGAAGTCTATCCGATAGTCAGAAAGAAGGGCATCGAAGGAAGTATCTTCTGGGATCCGCGGCGGGGAGAAATCGAGTCCGACAAGCTCGAAGGCCTGGACGCCGTTGTGCATCTTGCAGGCCGAAGCATCGCGGGGAGCCGTTGGACAGAATCTGCAAAGCGCGAGATTATGGACAGCCGTGTGCAAGGCACCACGCTTATCGCCACGACGATTGCCAGCCTGAAGCAGCCACCGAGGGTTCTCATTAGTGCCTCTGGTATGGGAGTCTATGCCGAGTCTGATCTGCCCGTCGCAGAAGACGGGCCTCTGGGCACAAGCTTCACGGCGGACGTCGTTCGAGCCTGGGAGGCATCGGCCGATCCTGCAAGGCGGGCGGGGATCCGTGTAGTTCATCCCCGTACGTCAACGGTGATTTCTGGCTGGGGCGGCATGCTGGGCAAGCTTCTACCTGTTTTCAAGCTCGGCCTTGGAGGAAAGGTCGGGAATGGGCGGCAGGTGTTGAGCTGGATTCATCTTGATGACTTGCTCGCTGCTCTCTACAGGATGCTCTACGATGACCGCCTTTCCGGTCCAGTGAATTGCGCATCCGGCACAGCGGTTACAAATACAGAATTTACAAATACTTTAGGACGAGTTCTCCATCGTCCAACACTTGCTTCAGTTCCTGAAACCATTGTAAATATTGCCTTTGGTGAAATGGGCAAAGAACTACTGCTGAGTAGCCTTAATGTCCACCCGGGCGTGTTGGAAGGCATGGGTTTCAAGCCGTGGTTTCCAAGCCTCGAGAGTGCGTTGCGCTTTGAGACTGGCAAACCCCACGACCATTCGCCCCCCTTTCACCCTACTCCTCTGCCACAAAGTGGACTAAATGAGTATCTAATATTTTGACCCTGCGATCCTCCTGCCTGATTCGCAAAGCAACGCAAAGCTGCCGCACAGGTCTGGTAGACAGGACAACAGGTATTCCCTTTTGATTCAACATTTCCTTTTCAAAAAAATCCAGCATGGAGAAGATGATGAAACGCTCGTGGTTGTTTCTGGTTCTGGCCGGTCTTTTGGCGAACTACGCATTTGCAGACAAGATCAGAATCGAGAAGCTCGATGATCTTCCGCGACACACTTACAAGATAGACCAGAAGGTCGTCGACTTCCTTAAAGACGATGCCGCAATTCGGAAACTTGCAGCCGAAGTGAAGCGAGACATACTATCGGATCTTGATACATATGAGATTTCCGACAAGTCGACGCTGCAAGGCATGTATGCGAATCTTGGCACCATTGCCATTATCGAAGGTGACTGGGCACGCTACATTGAGCTGGTCAATAAGCGCATCGAACTTGAGGACAAGGAGGCGGCGAGGCACACGACTGCAATGATTGGTCGTGCCATTGCCAGCGCACAGTTAAAAGGTCAGGAAAACTACGACGCAAATCTCACTAAAGAGATTCGTTCGATGCTGGCCGGCATGCCTTACGAAGTCGTGGAAGCGAACGTGAAGGCACAGAAGGGCGGCGCGGAAATGGCGTCCGAAGCTCTTGTCATCGGTGGTCTGGATGCCAGTTTGCAGCCGCAGCTCGACAAGACCAACGGCGAGATGACTCAAGACAATGCCAATGCCTTGCTCGGACCGTATTTCTCCTTGCGCTACTACATTCCCAAGAAAGAGATTTTCGTTGCGGCCCTGACAGACTACATCGATTCGCACAAAGTGGAGAAGCAGGATATCTGGGCCGCGCGTAACTTCTCCTTGGACAAAAGCAAGAACTACAAACCGGTCGTATTGGCCGTTTGGGATTCAGGAGTGGACTGGAATATCTTCAGCCCGCTGAACCAGATGTGGACAAACGAGAAGGAAATTCCCGGCAATAACAAGGATGACGACAACAACGGATTTGTAGATGACGTGCACGGCATCGCCTTTGATTTGCATTCGAATAAGGAGACATCGATTCTCTATCCGATCGGCAATCAGAATATGGGCGATGAGAACCAGATGCGCCGTTGGATGAAGGGGTTGGGTGACGTTCAGTCGGCGATAGAGAGCGAAGAAGCCTCGGAAATCAAGCAGCATTTGTCGACGTTGAAGCAGGAGGATGTTCAGCCATTCATCGAGAGTATTGGTCTCTACGGCAATTATTGCCACGGAACTCATGTCGCCGGTATCGCAGCGGAAGGCAATCCCTTTGCCAGATTGATGGCTGCCCGATTGACATTTGACCACCGCATGATTCCTGAGCTTCCGACTGTCGAGCAGGCCACTAAGGATGCTGCGGCTTTGACTGAAGCGATCGAGTATTTCAAGAAGAACGGTGTGCGCGCGGTCAATATGAGCTGGGGCGGATCGCTTCGTTCGATCGAAGACGCTCTCGAAACTCACAATGCAGGTGGCACGCCTGAAGAGCGCAAGGCTCTGGCACGAAAGATCTACACAATCGGCGACACTGCGTTCAAGAATGCGATTGTCAACGCACCGGATATTCTGTTCATTACAAGCGCAGGCAACTCGAATATCGACAACGCATTTGCCGAGTTCTACCCCTCAAGCTACGACTTGCCGAATATCATTTCGATCGGCGCGGTCGACCAAGCGGGTGAGGAAACCAGCTTCACAAGCTTTGGCAAAGTAGACGTCTATGCAAATGGTTTCGAGGTGAATAGCTATGTGCCAGGCGGCACTCAGATGAAAATGAACGGGACATCAATGAGCTCCCCGCAGGTGCTGAATCTCGTAGGCAAGCTGCTGGCCATAAAGCCCGACCTGAAACCGTCGCAATTGCGCGATCTCATTATTAATGGCGCCGACGAACGCAAGGCCGGTGACCGCTCGGTGAGGCTGATGAATCCCAAGAAGTCGCTGGAACTCCTTGAACGCAGCTAACGTATAATGCTGGAACCGCGAAGGGGCCGGTGATGCACCGGCCCCTTCTGTTTGGCTGTCCTCCGGAAAGGCTAGGAAAGGGCAAAGTCCACGGCTGCGGTTGCGTGGATCAGCGTCGTGTCGTATCCGATCACCGGGCACTCGGCCGGTCTGATGAGCAGAGGAATCTCAGTGCAACCGAGAATGATCCCCTCCGCCCCTTGTTCCTCAAGATCTTCCATGATTCTCATATAGGTTTGCTTGGTCTCTTCTTTGAATAGGCCAAGACCAAGTTCTTCAAAAATGGTCGAATGAACATAGTCGCGGGTTTGCTTGTCTGGAACCAGAGTTTGAATTGCGAATTGGGCGAGTATGTCTCGGTAGAATGGTTGCTCCATCGTAAACGATGTGCCGAGTAGTCCGACACAGGAGTGCCCGTGTTTAAGGATCTCCTTCGCCGTGGCTTCGGCAATATGAATCAATGGGATGCCAATAGCAGACCGCACTCCATCCGCAACCATGTGAGGTGTATTCGCACACAAGAGCAGACCTTCTGCACCTGCCTGCTCAAGTTGGCGCGCTATGGGGACCAGAAACTTCTCTGACGACTCCCACCCGCCGGTCTGATTGTCTGAATAAAACTCGTGGAAATTCATCGAATGAAGTATCAACCTTGCAGAGTGTAATCCCCCGAGTCGTTCGTTGGTAATCTTGTTGATTAGTCTATAGTAGTCAAGCGTCGAGTGCCAGCTCGTCCCACCAATCAGGCCAAGTGTTTTCATCTGAAAAACTTTCGTATTTTGAGATAAGTGAATCTAACGTCATGGCCTGACAAAGGCAAGTCAGAGGAGTAGATTTGTGAGGAACTTCATATTTGGCGGAGCCGATATCAAGTCGGGTGCCGCGAATCTCGGATTGTTGATTCTGCGGGTGTTCACTGGTCTCACTATGGCCATTGCGCATGGATGGGGGAAAGTTCCTCCGTCCGAAAAATTCATCGAGGGCGTCGGCAAGATGGGTTTTCCGATGCCCGAAGTCTTCGCATGGGCGGCAAGCCTCTCGGAGTTCGGGGGAGGGCTGTTGCTCGCTCTTGGCTTGGCTACTCGCCCAGCGGCATTCTTCATGGCGTTTACCGTGGGCGTTGCAGGATTTGTGCGTCACGCCGATGATCCGTTTGCGACAGCGGAAAAAGCGTTCCTGTTCCTCGCCATTTCCCTTGCCTTCGTGTTCATCGGCGGCGGACGGTTCGCTTTGGACCGGAGGTTCTCCAAGTAGTTCAGGGAGGCGTAGTCTGATTTCGACAACGGCGAGTTAGAGGAGCGGAAGAGGCGGCCAATGGCCGCCTCTTATTTCGTCATTTTGCGAAATAATGCTCTTCTGGCCTATTGATTGCCAAGGATTATCGGCAAGCCGTCCTTACCCGAACCTACAACCACAACCTTGGCATTAGTGGAAGTAGCTAATTTCTCAGTAGCTTCGATGCCTTTCCAGCGGAGGAATGCATCACTAAGACCTTGCGAAACAATCTTCTGGAAATCGGCAATTCCCTGTGCTTCGATGCGCTTTCGGTCGGCCTCCTGTGTCTCCTTGGTCAGAATGAACTCCATGCGCTGAGACTCTTGTTCTGATTGCAGCTTCTGTTCAATAGAGGCCATCAGGTTCGACGGCAGGCTAATCTGTCGGAGCGGCGTCGCTTCAATGGTGAGCCCTCTCCCCTGTACACTTGACGCCAGAAGTGACTGTATTTGTTGGGCAAGAATCTCGCGCTCCGATGTGTAAAGCGCGCGGGCTTCATAACCAGCTGTTACTCCACGAGTTACAGATCTAAAATTAGGTTCGAGAATGATCTGACGATAATTCGGTCCGACCGTCTTGTAAACATCCGCAGCCATTTCCGGATTCAGGTGAAACAGAGCAGAAACTTCGAGCTGGACAGACAACCCCTCTTTTGAGGGAACCACCATGACTTCCTTGGCCTCCTGCGTCTTCACCGAGAACTTATGAACGTTCGCGAGAGGGTTTCGGAGATTGACACCTGGCTTCAGAGTCTGGTCTGACACTTTGCCGAAGAAGTCCACGACCCCCACGTGTCCGGCCGGAATAATGACAAAACAACGCAAAACCAGTAGTAAAATGATGATTCCGATAAAAATCTTCAGAAAATGGCTAGGGCCAAGCGTCGGGCGATAAGTCTGCATAGCGTGCTCCTTTATGAAAGCGCTTGATAATGTATGAGATTGGGTCTCTTAAGATGGGGATTTTGGCGGGGAAAGGCAAACGTACCCTGCTGATCGGAATTCCGGGCTACTTAGGATAACAAGCGGTTTGTGCTGTTTCTTGGCAACAGTTGAGAGTTGCGGGGATTATTTGTAAACTTTACGTTTCGGGGCAACCATTGGTGGAACGTTGGGCAGAAGCAATTCTGGAGTGCCAATGCTGCACCAGAAACGCCTGATTCGGACGCAGGGTTAATGACTAACAGAAGTGAGCTATGGCAGATTTGTCATTTTTGGTGAATGCGGATCCAGGGGTACTGGACGACATCTACGAGAAGTATCGCCACGATCCGGACACTCTTGATCAAGGTTGGCGGCGCTTTTTCGAGGGATTCGAGTTTGCGCGCACGCTGAATGGCGCTGTTGCGCAACAGAGTCCGGAGGAGTTTGAAAAAGAGTTCAAGGTCATCAACCTGATCGCGGCTTATCGCCAGCGCGGGCATTTGTTCACGAAGACGAATCCCGTGCGCAAGCGCCGCGACTACGATGGCAAACTGACGCTCGAAAACTTCGGACTGACAGAGAAGGATCTCGACAGGACATTTCAGGCCGGAACACGAGTTGGTCTCGGACCGACCACCCTTCGCGAGATCATCAAGCTCCTCGACGAGACGTATTGCCATTCCGTCGGTGTGGAATGGATTTTCATGCGCGACCCGAAGGTCTTGCAGTGGTTGCAGGATCGGATGGAGAGCAATCGAAATCGGCGGCACTTCACGTTGGAAGCCAAGCGGCACACTCTGACTATGCTCACGAAAGCGGTTCTGCTGGAGAAGTTCCTACATCAGCGGTTCGTTGGTCAGAAGCGGTTTTCGCTTGAAGGACTTGAGACTTTTGTCCCTGCGATGGATGCAATCGTTGAACGCGGCGCTCTGCTGGGCATTCGCGAGTTCGTGATCGGCATGGCACATCGCGGCCGGCTGAACATCCTGTCAAACGTGCTCGGCAAGGACTACCGGCACATCTTCAATGAGTTTGAGGGCAAGCAATACACAGATGCAGCCTTCTCCGGCGATGTGAAGTATCACCTTGGACATTCGTCCGACTTAAACACCGGCGCAGGAATGCCGGTGCACGTCACAGTCATGCCAAATCCATCGCACTTGGAGGCAATCAATCCCGTCGTCGCCGGAGTGTGCCGTGCGAAGTCGGATACCCGGCACGATGGCGATCACCAAAAAGTACTTCCGATATTTGTGCACGGAGATTCGGCAATCGCAGGACAAGGAATTGTCTATGAGCTGCTGCAAATGTCGCAGGTGGACGCATATAGGAACGGCGGCAGTCTGCATATCGTGCTGAATAATCAAGTCGGTTTCACGACGAATTATATCGAGGCGCGTTCGAGCACGTATTGCACAGACGTCGGCAAGACCACGCTCTCACCGGTGTTTCACGTAAACGGAGACGACGTGGAGGCCGTGATTTACACGGTCGAATTAGCGCTCGAGTTCCGTCAGGAATTTCAGCGTGACGTGTTTATTGACATTCTCGGCTATCGCAAGCATGGCCATAACGAAGGCGACGAGCCGCGCTTTACGCAACCCGTGCTCTATAAGGCCATCGCCGCGCACCAGGATCCGATGCAGATCTATGCGCAGAAGCTTGCCGACGAAGGGTCGATTTCGAACGAAGAATTTAGACAGATTGAAAAAGACTTTCGTGCACGTCTCGAATCAGATTTCAAGACATCCAAAGACGTCTTTGAAACGATGGCCCCTAGTTTCCTGAAAGAACGCTGGGAAGGCTATCGTTTTGCGACGGATGAAGACTTCAAACAATCACCTGAAACGGGCGTCGACCTAAAAGATCTCAAGCGCATCGCTCTTGCGATTACCAAGCTGCCGGAGGGCATGAAGTTCTTCAGTAAGCTTGAGCGCATCTTCGCCGATCGGCGCAAGATGATTACCGAAGGAAGGTTTGACTGGGCGATGGGTGAACTGCTGGCATACGCAACGCTCGCCGAAGAGGGATTTCGCGTCCGGCTGTCCGGTCAGGACTCGAAGCGCGGGACATTTTCGCACCGTCACTCGATGCTTCGGCTGGAAGATTCTGATGAAGAGTATTACCCCCTGCAACACATCAGTTCAAAACAGGCCCCAGTTGAGATTTATAATTCTATCCTGAGCGAATACGGCTGCATGGGCTACGAATACGGTTATGCCATGGCGACCCCGAAGGCGCTCGTGCTTTGGGAAGCACAGTTCGGAGACTTTGCAAACGGCGCACAGATCATCATTGATCAATTTATTGCAGGTGCAGAACAGAAGTGGCGGCGGGCGAACGGGATCGTACTGCTTTTACCGCACGGTTCCGAGGGTCAGGGGCCGGAGCACTCGTCGTGTCGCGTGGAACGATTTCTCGAAATGTGTGCGGGCACAAACATGCAGGTCGTCGCGGGGACGTCTCCCGCAAATTTGTTTCACGTGTTACGGCGGCAGCTGCACCGTCCGCTGCGAGTCCCCTTGATCGTTCTGACTCCGAAGAGTCCATTGCGGCACCCTCTTTGTGTAAGCCCGATCGACGACTTCGCGACCGGCACAAAGTATCATGAGATCATAGATGACACATGGGTAACACCGAGCAAAGTGAAACGTGTGGTCCTTTGCATGGGCAAGTTCTACTTTGATCTGATAAAGAAGCAGCGCGATGCGAATCGCAAAGACGTTGCCTTAGTGCGACTGGAGCAGATTTTCCCCCTTCCGACTACGCAACTCGAAACATTGATTGCACGGTATCCAAAGGCAGAATTCGTTTGGGCACAGGAGGAACCTGAAAATCAAGGATGTTGGCCGTACCTGCTGCGTAAATTTGAGCTGACAAAGCTCCGAGTTATATCACGACCAGAGTTTTGCACACCGTCTGTGGGATTCCCTGACTTGCACGAGAAGGAACTCGCGGCACTCGTGGAGAAGGTTTTTGAGCTGTAATACACCGACAAGGTCGGACAATCTTGCGTGAGAACCAGAATAAAACAAAATGCTTGACGTAAAAGTTCCCAGTCCCGGCGAATCAGTAAATGAAGTCACCCTTTCACAGTGGCTAAAGGCCGATGGTGCTTTCATTGAAATGAATGACGAATTGTTTGAGATCGAGTCCGAGAAGGCAACGCTTTCGGTTTCTGCCGAAAGTAGCGGCATCTTGAAGATAATTGTACCGGAAGGAACAACGGTACAGGTCGGAACAGTTGCCGCGAAAATCGACGATTCGGCGAAAGCAGCGGAAGCACCGGCGAAAGCGGAGTCTCAGCCTTTGCAGAATGTGCAGCCTCCTGCCACTCCAAGTGCAGCACCAAGTGTCAAAGCTTCAGCAATCGCATCACCAGCGGCAGAGAAGATTTTACGCGAGGCTGGCGTTTCACCTGCGGAGGTCTCAAACGGGAGCGGCCGCGGCGGAAGGTTGACGAAAGAAGATGCTCTCCGCGCGGTAACAGCTGGTTCCGCGACTCCAACGCCTGTGACAAATGCGCCAGCAACAAAGAGTATTCCGGTTGCCAGTGTTCCAGCCGCAGCTCCTCAAAAAGCGCCTGCTTCCCACTTGCCGCCCCAAGCACCCAAGATTCAGTTCGCCGGTGATCGACTCGAACGTCGCGAAAAAATGACCAACCTGCGCCAAAAGGTTGCAGAGCGCTTGGTATCCGTCAGGCAAACCACCGCGATGCTCACGACGTTCAATGAGATTGACATGTCTCACTTGATGCAGGTGCGCAAGGAATACAAGGACAAATTCCAAGAAGCCTACGGTGTCAAGCTTGGTTTTATGTCGTTCTTTACGAAAGCCGTGACCGAAGCGCTACGCTATTTCCCGGCGATCAACGCCTTCATCGATCAAGATGAAATTGTCTATCATGATTTTGTCGACATTGGTGTCGCCGTTCAGGCGCCGAAGGGATTGGTCGTTCCGGTCGTGCGGAATGCAGAGGGTTTGTCACTCTGGCAGATTGAGGCCGAAATCGAACGTCTTGCCTCACGTGCGCGCAACAACCAGTTGACGATTGACGAGATGACCGGTGGAACGTTTACGATCTCAAACGGTGGAGTCTTCGGGTCGCTGATGTCCACGCCGATTCTGAATCCCCCTCAGAGTGCAATACTGGGCATGCACAAGATAGAAGAGCGGCCCATCGCGCTGAACGGTCAGGTTGTAATTCGACCCATGATGTATGTTGCGATGAGTTATGATCATCGGATCATTGACGGACGCGAATCTGTAGGTTTTCTGGTTCGCGTGAAGGAATATCTTGAGAATCCTGTGCGCCTGCTTTTGCAAGTGTAAGGTGCGCAACTTAATCCAAACCTCACTATGAAATACGATCTTGCAGTCATCGGGTCAGGACCCGGCGGCTATGTAGCAGCAATTCGCGCAGCACAACTCAACATGAAAGTTGCTGTCATCGAGCGTTATCCGACGCTTGGCGGCACCTGTCTAAACGTAGGATGCATTCCGTCGAAAGCATTACTCGATTCATCAGAGCTTTATCACAATGCGGAAAAGCACTTTTCAACTCACGGAATCGGTGTGGGTTCGTTGAAGCTCGATTGGGATACCATGCGTGCCCGTAAGGACAAGGTCGTGGAAGACAATGTCAAGGGCGTCGCATACCTAATGAAGAAAAACAAGATTGACGTCTTGACCGGACATGCCACGCTGGTCGGCATGGGCACGATAAGTGTCGCGGCGGCGGATGGCAAGCATTCCGAGGTTTCTTTCACGAACGTTATCTTGGCAACCGGCTCGAAGCCCGCCGATCTGCCCTTTGCGAAGATTGACAAGGAGCGCATAATCAGTTCCACTGAAGCACTCGCGCTGAAGTCGGTGCCGAAGGAATTGGTCATCATCGGCGCCGGTGTAATCGGATGCGAGATGGGCTCCGTGTTTGCACGGCTTGGAACGAAGGTGAGGATTGTCGAGTTCTTGAATTCCGCAATCCCGACCATGGACGGCACAATGGGCAAGGAATTGGGCAAGTCGCTGAAGAATCTTGGTATTGAGCTTTACCTCGGCCACAAGGTAAAATCGGTTGAAACCAAGGGCAAGAAGGTAAAAGTGGTCGCTGAGTCCGCGAGCGGCGAGGACGTTGAATTGCCGGGTGATTACTGTCTGATGGCCGTAGGACGCAGGCCCTTTACGGAAAAGCTCGGGCTTGAGAGCCTGAAGATTTCGACTGACAATCGGGGCTTCATAAAGGTCAACGAGCAGCTTGAGACTGCTCATCCGGGCATCTATGCAATCGGCGATGTTATCGGCGGCGCGATGCTTGCACACAAAGCGGAAGAGGAAGGTGTGTTCGTCGCCGAACGACTGGCCGGACAGAAGCCACACATTAACTACAGGGCGATCCCGTGGGTGGTCTACACATGGCCGGAAGTTGCGGGCGTGGGTTTCACAGAGGAAGAATTAAAGCAATCGGGGCGTGAGTACAAAGTAGGCAGTTTCTCCTATCGGGCCTTAGGACGCGCTCGGGCCGCCAATGAAACCGAGGGCGTTGTAAAAGTGCTTGCCGATAAGAAGAATGATGAGATACTTGGCGTGCACATGTTTGGTGCGCGTGCGGCGGACATGATAGCCGAGGCGGTTGTTGCTATTGAGTTCCGCGCAAGCGCAGAAGACATTGCACGGATGTCACATGCGCATCCCACATTCACAGAGGCAATGCGTGAGGCATGTCTGGCCGCAACAGAGAACCGCTCGATCCACTCATAAGCTAATACGATAAGTAAGGATCAGCCAAGGTAGTTCGCCACACGGGAGCAACTTCTCCACAGAGGTTTAATGGGATTTGTCCGCTTAGAGGAATTCAGGGAGCGACCGGAACGTGAGATCAGGAAGGTCGTCTGTGTGATGCCGGCATACAACGCCGAACTCACGATTGAGAAGACACTTCGCTCGATTCCGGATGGCACTGTGAACGAATACATTCTTGTGGATGATTGTTCGAAGGATCGCACCGTTGAAGTAGCGAAGTCGCTCGGAATTACGGTTATCAAACACGAGCGAAACAAGGGTTACGGGGGAAATCAGAAAACCTGTTACGATGCGGCACTGGAAACGGGAGCGGACGTAGTGGTGATGATTCACCCGGACTATCAGTACGACGGAAGAATCACTCCTGCCGTAGTCAGTCTCTTGAAGACGGGAACCGTAGATATAATTCTTGGTTCGCGCATTCGTTCTCGTCACGAGACACTCGAGGGAGGCATGCCGAAATACAAGTACTTTTCGAACCGCGCCTTGACGATCTTTGAGAATGTGATGCTCGGACAGAACGCAGGAGACTTGCACACAGGATTTCGTGCCTACGCGCGTGAAGTACTGGAAACCATCAATTATCACGCGAATTCCGATGACTTTGTGTTTGATTCGGAGTTCCTCGCACAATCTGTGTATCACAAGTTTCGGATTGGCGATGTGCCCATACCGACACGGTACTTTGACGAGGCCTCTTCCATCAACTTTCGACGCAGCCTGCGGTATGGATTAGAAACCGTCAAGGTGATGTTCCAGTATAAGCTTGCTCGGTGGGGGATGCTAAGTTCACCCCTCTTCGAGACGTCAAGAAGAGTGCTTGATACACACCGCTCCGCTGTTTCGGTCAGCGAGTAGTGATTCAAATGCGCGCCGCGAAGGCTGTGAAGGTTATGTATGTCGCGGCGTTTCTGATTGCGCTGCTCTATGCTATGGTTCCGCGCTGGGGGGAACAGTCTGATATCTGGGAGACGGCGGCGGCCATTCAAGCTATCTCCGATTCGCCACTTCAACCGAGAAACCCGCTCCTTGATTTGCCCGGGGATACATCGCCTCGCTTCACTCCATATACGGTCGTCGCGGGGATTTCTGATCGGCTGTTTGACCTTCAGTTGTTCTCAACCGTCGGTGTTTGGGGACTGATAAGTCTGGTATTGTTTCTCAGCGGACTGGCTCGCGTTGTACGCACTTTGACAGATGACCGTCTGGCGATGTTGTGGGTGCTTCCGGTGATGCTTCTGGGTTGGGGACATGGATATGGTGAGGCTAACGCCTATCAAGCTGAACACTTCTTCCTGACTCTGCCGTATGTGGGTGCAATCACATACGGCATTTGTTTTCACGGACTGGCGGAATTGAATCGCTTTCTCATGACCGGCTCGAAGCTGGGATTGATCGGGTATACTCTGCTTGCATGCCTCGCTTTCCTGACTCACCCGGTAACTGCGCTGTTACTCTTTGTCGCCGCGTTCGCGTGGGCGATAGTTCGAAAAGGGCTCGCAGTCACCGCTCTGCTCCAGATTGTGCCTGTTCTCGCACTTGGTGTCGCATTGCTCTGGCCTTACTTTGATTACGCAGACGCTCTATTCAAGGGTTCGACTGAGCAATGGTATAAGGTGAGATTGTTCGCCGATCAGCTCACCAAGGTCGGTCCTGCACTACTAGGGCTTCCAGTTGCGTTCTACTTCGGTTTGCGTAGACGGCATCTTGAGCTGGTGATCGCGCTTGGATGCTCCTGTGCAATATATCTTCTAAGTTGGTTACTGGGAATTCAAATCGGCAGCCGCTTCCTCTTTTACGGAGCAATCTTCTCGCATCTTTGTATTGCCTTTTTCTTTCTGGAGAGCGGGCTCTTTCGTCGTGGATTCTTGCATTTGCCGATTGTACGGACAGGGATCGTCATCGCGTTGTTAGCGGCTGTGATAGGTGTCGGGACGTATTATCGAGCGCGCAAGTTTGAGATGCAGTGGACGCCCGTGATACGTCATTACGAGGCGACTCAAGGAGACATATTGGAGCCGTGGGAAGACCTCCGCGACTTTCAAAGCTACCTAAACTCATCCCATGTTGTCATGGTGGATGACACCTCTGGGTGGCGCATTCCAGCTGTAACAGGCGCTCGGCTGGTTGCCCAAGCAAAAGGAAATCCCCTGTTGATTGATGAGGTCAATCAACGCCGCACAGACGTTTCCCGCTTTTTCTATGAGTCAACGGACTCAGAGGCACGTCAAGAACTACTGCAGAAGTATCACTGCACTCATATTTTAGTTGACAATCGCTTGGCTCCAAAACTCGATCATACTCTGAAGAGTGACTTAGAGGAATTCGCAGACTTCACCATTGCCAGACCTCCTTTTCAACTTTATCGCGTGAAGAAACTTGACTAAAGCTATTCACAGACTTGCGATGCGGAATGCACCAAACGCGGAAGGTAATCATGTGGCATAAACTCTTATTGTTTGGGTTAATGTTGCCGTCCCTCGTCTGGGCTGATGCGACGTTGGCTGAGCGTGCGGCACAGATCCGCCTTGAGAAATCTGATCGTACGCAGGAACTAACGCTCGATAGCGATTCCGATTTGACAGGCTGGATGGAGAACTTGAGAACATACCAATTCTCTGCATTCCGCGAACAATTGCCACGAATTCTCCAGCTCAGCACGGACGTGGCGGTCTGTGAACCGTTGCTAACCTGGTATCTTCTCACTGAGGATTTGGCAGCTCTTAAACAGTGGGGCACAGTTAGCTCGTGTCCTTTTGCTGCCGAAGGAGAACTCGCTCTTTCTGTGCTTGACCTGACCCGCGCAGACAGTCTCTTTCGCCTTGCGCTCGATGACAGAACACCTGCACATTTACGCTTGGCCAAGGTCGGTTTGTCGAAGGTCTTGCAGAAGCAACAGAAGTATCAAGAGGCTCTGGACATTCTTGTCACTGCTTGGAACCGTGAGCAGCTGTCTGACGAGGTCATCTTCCAAGCCGCGCTTTGCAAGCAGCGCTTGGGCGAGACGAGCGAGTCTATGGACCTATTGGAAGAGGTCCTGCACTGGAATGAGTTTCATGAACTGGGGCACTACTTCCTGGGCAACGGCTATGCGCGCAAGAACTACACGGAGCTGGAGTCATCGAGCGAATATCTGAAATGTGACGGCACCGCTCCGTGTGCTCGCGACTTTGTTGTTGACGGCTCAGCTGAATGGATGCTTGGCGAGTATCAAGCGGCACTCGAACATTTTAATGAAGCGTTGCGGCTTGTCCCCGATTACGGACGCGCTCACAACGGCGTCGCGAAGTGTTTGGAGCAGATCCGGCTGCGGGAAAACATCTATCGAGACGCGGATCAAGCCGCATTCGATGCAAAACCCTTTCCCGCGATTCCCTTAATCGATCAGTATGTCTTGAACTGGGAGTCCTTGTCCGAGCGCCACAAGAAGCAGGTGGCCATCTCGGTCGAACCGTGGAAGGATTACATTCCTGTGCTGGTGGCGACGGGCAGTCATCATTACATTAAGCCCCTGCACGAGAAGTTGTCGGAGTGTCCGGGACTTCAGACAATCGCCGACCAGCGCATAAGTTATGATTCACGACTGTGGGACGACGTGCGCGGTTGCGGAGGTTACACGACCGTCACGGGAGTCGAAGACGTCGAGCGCTCAATTTACAACAGATACAACACTGTGCTTCATGAGTTAACTCATCAGGTGCACGGTGTGTTTCCGCCGGAGGATGTCCAAAGAATCGAAGAGCTCTACCGCGAGTCGAGTGCCAGCGACGCCGCAGGCGTGGAAATTTTTGTCAGCCGCTACCAAGGGTCAAGCGTGTGGGAATACTTTGCAGAAGGGATGAATTCTTACTTCTCGCCGCGTAGGAATGAGTTCGACACAAGGGAGATCACAAAAGAGCGTCTGTTCAAATTGGATCTGAAGTTAGTTCAATTGCTCGAGTTCTACATGACTGCGCCAAATGTCGAGGATTGCTACCCTGTGGGGTATGTGAATGCCGCGCAGAATGAAGTTGAACAAGGTAATCTGAATTCGGCAATGGATTACGCAAAACAAGCGGAAGCCAGAGCGGGCGACTCGGAGGTCGTTCTGCGCGCGCTGGCACAGATTTCCTCGTACAAGGCCGATAACGGTGCATCTGTCGATTTCGCGCGAAAGGCCGTTCGGTTGTATCCCGACAAAGCGGCGTCCCACGCTCAGTTAGCCTGGTCGCTACTGTTCCAGAGCGGTAGTTTCCAATCGGCACTTGACGTCCTTACCCAAGGATTATCCGTGACTTCCGGTTCGGAGCAGACTCAATTATTGCGCGATGTGGCAGGGATACAGTTAGCCTCTGGCTTTTTTGACGAAGCTGTCGTAAATTATAAGGTTGTACTGGCCAAACAAAGCACGGACGACGACGCCTTGCGCGGCTACGCCGAAGCGCTTCTCTGGGATGGACAGCTTCAGGCTGCGGATTCTGTTTACCGAGTCGCCATCAAGCGGCGCAGCGGCGTAGCCGGACTGAGACTTGAATATGCACGCTTACTGCTGCTTAGCGGAAGAACAGATGAGGCGCGAGATCAGATCAACGAGGCCGACCTACTCAAGCCAAGCGATGGGCGAGTCATGATTCATCGGGCATGGCTCGAAAATGAGACAGGCAGCTCCGCCACTCGGTCCCTGGTGCTTGCCGCATTGAAACAATACCCGGACGATGCAATAGTTCAGGCCATTTCCGCAAACCTGCTTGGAGAAAACACCAGACAGGCCTTGATCGCTGAAACTAAAAGTGCTGTGCCTGCTTGGGTATACAACCCATCCGAAAGTGCTTATGAAGCGAGGCATTATTGGGACGCTCCCTCGCTGAAGATACTCCATAACGGACTTTCCAAGTCCTCCCAATAGAATTGGGCTGATTGCTGTGACCGACAACGGAACAGGAGATAGACTATGAAACGTGCGCTTGTTGTACTGCCTGCTTTGCTTTGCTTGCTTTGTGCACAATATTTGCGTGCTGGTGAGATCGCTCCCGATTTAGCCGAGAGATGGAGCAAAGTCGCGCCGGACGAGAAGGTAAATGCGATATTCCACTTGTGGGAACGCGTTGACCTGCGAGAATTGGATATCACACTCCGCGACCTGCGCGTAACCCGCCAGGAGCGGCATCAAATTGTCATCGAAGAGCTGCAGCGTGTCGCTCGGGAGACACAGCCGCCCCTGCTGGCTGACCTTGAAGCGATGCTCAACAAAGGTGAGATTGACGGTTTCACGGCCTACTGGATCACGAATTGTATCGTGGTGAAAGGTCCTCGTGAGACGATGGAAGACCTTGCCAAGCACGACCTTGTCCAATGGGTTGAAGCTGTCCCTGTTCCTGAGTTGATTGCCCCGGTAGTCATCACTGACCGCACGCCACGCCAGCCGCTGGACAGCCGCACGCAGGGTGTCAACGCGCTGCGCGCACCTCAAGTATGGTACGAATTGGGTTATACGGGCGCGGGCAGACTTGTCGCCAACATGGATACCGGTGTGGACGGCAATCATCAGGCGCTCGGATCGCGCTGGCGCGGAAACCATGCTCCGCATGCACACTGCTGGTTAGATGTCCTTGGCGGCGGTTCTCAAACTCCGCAAGATGCACAGAGTCACGGAACCCACGTGATGGGAACAATCTGCGGAACTGGTGGCCCGTCTTCCCAGTTTGACACCGTAGGTGTAGCACCGGGTGCTGAGTGGATTGCCATGAATGCGATAGGCGGTTTCGGTGCAGACTTCAACAGCGATGTCCTCCAAGGCTACCAGTGGTTTGCCGATCCCGATGGCAATCCCGGCACAATCGAGGACGTGCCGGATGTTATTCAGAACTCCTGGGGTGTATACGGCGGGTTCCCTGGATACACGGATTGCTTCCAATTCTGGAACGACGCGATCGTAGCTTGCGAGACCGCTGGTACGGTGGTGGTCTTCTCAGCCGGAAACGAGGGTCCTGCGGCTGCTTCACACCGTAGCCCGGCCAATATTGCTATCGATTCTGTCACGTTCTTTTCGGTTGGAGCCGTCAACGCCAACAGTTTTCCGAACGCCCCCTACCCGATCGTCGGGTTTTCAAGTCGTGGACCGAGTGATTGCGACGCAACAGCCATCAAGCCCGAAGTCGTTGCGCCGGGTGAAGATGTCTATTCGAGCACTCCGGGAAACACCTATGGAAGCATGAGCGGCACGTCCATGGCCGGACCACACGTTGCGGGTATCGTCGCTTTGATGCGTGAGGCGAATCCGAATGCGGATGTTCGCGAGATAAAGGGAGTCTTGTTGCAGACGGCGATTGACTACGCACCCACAGGTGACGACAATACATCCGGTCGCGGCTTCGTCGACGCTTACGAAGCAGTTCTGCTGATATCTGCGAATCGCGGATGGCTGGTGGGACAAATCACCAATGCCAATAACAATCAGCCGATTTCCGGTGCTCGCGTACAAGCGGGAGACAATTTTGTCCGTTTCAGCGATTCACAGGGCAATTATCGCATCTCGCTGCCGGCTGATTCGACACTGCCAATCACCGTCACGGCGTTCGGCTATGCTGCGTTTTCAACGTCAATGTCCGTAGCTGACTCCGACACCGTTACATTGAATATCCAGATGAATCCGGTCGCTTCGGGCACGTTGAACGGCACGGTGTTGATCGCCGACGATGTGCCTCTGCAAGGTGCGAACATCACACCGCAAGGAATTCCAGTTGGACCGTTGCAATCCGATGCGAACGGATTCTTCAGCTATTCCCTGCCGGGCAACAATACCTATTCATTCACAATCACTTTCCAGGACATCACGATTGACACCTCGTTTGCAATTCCTGTGGATGGAACGGTCAACGCTGTCATACGCATGGCTTCGCAGCATTCGCAACCTACCGGACCGGATTCGTACGGATATCGTGCCTACGAGCGGTTTGACTATGGTTTGACCGCACCGTATGCGTGGGCTGACATGACCAACGCGACAGTCGTTCCGATGCTGGATATCTTGAATGTCTCCGCTTTCATCGAACTGCCGTTCCCCTTCTGTTTTTACGGTGAGCGTTATGATTCCGTGACCATCAACGAGAATGGGTGGGTGGCACCGGGCGGCGACGAACCGGATCGCCGCGCGAATAATACTCCTATCCCCAATGTGGCAGGCCCTGCGGGCATGCTCGCCTTGTATTGGGACGACTTGACGCGGAGAGCAGGGCAAACCCCGTCGCGCCTGCTGACTCGCTATGACGATCAAGCTGGAGTGTTCATTATCGAGTACAGAAACTTCATCTTCGCTTTGGACACGACCAGACGATTCACCGGACAGATTCACATCTTCAATCAGGAAGTCTGGCCGACACCCACCGGCGATTGTGAGATCATGTTTGTTTACGACGAATTGGGTGTGCTGAACGCCGCAACGATTGGAATCGAGAATCCTGCAGAAAACACGGGCGTGTTGTATCGCTACAACGCGAATCAGGATCCGACGACCTTTGCGCTTGAACGGGGCACCGCGATTCTCTTTACAACGCGAACCAGTGTGAGAACGCTCGGCAACTTGACTGGCACAATTACAACGCATCCTGCCATTACGCAGGCGGTTCCCAACGGTGTGCGGCTCGGCAATGCATTGGCTCAATTGTCCGCGAACGGATCGTATTCCTTTAACAACGTGTTCGCAGGACCGCGAACGCTGCGTGTCCAGATACCCGGGTACGAGCAGATGGCATTTTTCGCAACTCTGGTAACGAATCAGACGACGACGCTGAACGCAGATGTCTGGCGGTTGGATCCGCCAACCAGTTTCTCCTACTCTCAGGCAGCGGATTCGTTGTTCTTGAGTTGGCAGCCCCCCGTGAGTGTAGGCGGGCTGGATGATCACCAAGGCTATGTCATCTACTTTGACACCATTGTGTTAGACACAACTGCTGCGTTGAGCTACGCGACGCGTATTCCGGGCGTCGACTTTCACATGTATTGGGTGACCGCACTATACGATGGCGGCGAAAGTTTGCCGACCGACACCATTATCGTTCAGCGTCTTGCGGCCGATGAAACGGCGGGAATTCCAACAGAATTTGCGATGTCCCCGGCCTATCCGAATCCCTTCAACCCGTCGACCTCTTTGAATGTCTCACTTCCGCAGTCGGCGGAGTTAAGCCTGCGCATTTATGATATCGTCGGCCGTGAGGTGGCAGTCATTGCCCAAGGACGGTTCCAGCCAGGAAACTATCGTATGACTTGGAACGCCGAAGGCTCTGCCACTGGGGTTTACTTTGCTCGCCTTGAGTCTCCGTTGGGATCAAAAATTCAAAAGCTGCTACTGCTTAAATAGCGACGCTATCCGTTCGAGTTCGAAAAGGCCGAGTACTGACTCGGCCTTTTCTCTTGCACCCTCTTCACGGGGTTGGCACGGCCGTGGCGAACTGCCTGGAAAAGCAATCCCGAGATGTCTCCACCAGTTTACAAACAAAACTTGACCTCTCTTCTCCGATTTAACGGGTCTGGAGCGTTGCTCTTTATCTCCCTTTCCAGTTTAGAATAATAGAAACAGTTATTTACTTTTTGTAGTGTTCACAAGGATTTCGCTCTTTTTCGTTGGAAAACGTTGCTCAGAGCATTGCTTGGATGTAAATTGTTGTAGCGACTGATCCTCCTCCCTGCATTGCGCCCGCCCCAATAGTCCCTTCTTCCTATCGCCTCTTGGTGGAATTGCGCCGTGTGAATTCCGGCAGGCTTTTTTGAATTTGAGATAAAGATATATAAGTCGATTAAGGATACCGATATGAAACACTGGCTTGCAATTCCGGTTGTAGCCTCCAACGCTCTCGCCATTCCACAACTCATAAACTACCAAGGTCAACTTAATGGAACGGGCGGCATTCCCCTTGACACGACAGTTTCCATGACGATGCGACTATATGACGGGTCTGGGGGAGGGGCAACCCTGCTGTGGACGGAAGCGCATCCGGCTGTCGTGGCGCAAGATGGCCTGTTTGATGTCACCCTCGGCTCCATTACCACTCTTAACCTTAGCGTGATGAACAACACGGAAGTCTGGCTCGGTGTGACCGTTGGAGCTGATTCAGAAATGGTTCCGCGTGAGCGCATCGTTTCGGTTGGCTACAGTTTCAGAGTTGGCACTGTGGATGGCGCAAGCGGCGGAAGTGTAACAAGCGACCTTATTGTAACAGGTCGCGGAACTTTTGGAAGCGGAAACACAAATTCGGGAACGAACGGTTTTGTCGCCGGTGGAACCAACTCCGCTTCCCAACAATATACGGTCGTCAGCGGTGGTTCCGAGAATGCAGTCAGCAGTCAATGGGGCACCATTTCCGGTGGCAGACTCAATAGTGTGACAGGAAACTGGGGAGCTGTCGGTGGTGGTTTGTCGAACAGCGTTTCCGCCTCTTATGGCACTATCGCAGGCGGGCAGGACAATTTTGCCGGCGCAAACAACGCTGCGGTCGGTGGCGGACGCAACAATTATGCACGTGGATTACAAAGCGTCGTGGCAGGCGGAGGTGGGCTTGCGGCGGATTCAAACAGTGCGCAAGGAGCAGCCAGCACCATCAGCGGCGGGTTGCGTAATCTCGCCATAGGAACGCAAGCAACTGTTGGAGGCGGACGTAACAACAAGGCACGCGGAAACTATTCCACGATATCTGGTGGCGGCGGATCGGTCGCAGCTGACTCCAACAGCGCACAAGGGACTGCAAGCACAATAGGCGGCGGCGTGAGAAACGTAGCTGCACAGGCAAACTCCGCCGTCGGTGGCGGTGCAAACAATTCTGCACTCGGTTCGCATTCCACGATAAGCGGCGGTGAATTTAACTATACGACCGGCTCTCACTCTTTCATCGGTAGTGGCTTCTCAAACACCGTGTCGGATTCCTTCGCGACAATCGCAGGCGGAATTTTGAATTACGCTCCGGGGAAGTATTCAACTGTAGCAGGGGGATATGGCAACGACGCCCGTTCAACGGGTTCAACGATTGCCGGAGGATATTCGAATGACATTGGAGACACAAGTTTCTACGGCGCGATTGGCGGCGGCCAGGATAACGCTACGGGAGCGCGACATGCGACCGTTGGCGGAGGCTGGCAGAACTCTGCCGGCAGCGCGTGGAGTACGGCCAGCGGAGGCAGGCAGAACGCAGCCAGTGGCGCGTTAAGTACCATCGGCGGAGGCGGAGAAAACCAGGCCCAGGGATTACTCTCATTTGTGGGCGGAGGAAGCAATAATACTGCGGGGAACTTCTCAACAGTTGGGGGTGGCAGTAGTAATGTCGCAGGGCCAACTTCGTTTGTCGGAGGAGGTTCCACAAATGTTGCATCGGGTTATACGAGCGTGATTGCTGGTGGATTTCGCAATCAGGCTTTGGGGGACTATTCGACAGTGAGTGGCGGCGACAGCAACATAGCGGCCGGTACTAACGCAACAGTAGGCGGAGGACTACAGAACAAGGCACGAGGCAATTACTCCGTCGTGTCGGGAGGCGGCGGTATCGCAATTGATTCGAATTTGGCGAGTGGAAACTATAGCGTTGTGGCTGGAGGGCGGCGCAACGAAGCAGGTGGAATCGAGAGTATTGTTGCTGGCGGGTATCGCAATCGTGCCTCAGGTGCAACATCTTTCGCTGCAGGTGGTCAGGCCAACGCAAGTCACAATGAGTCGTTCGTTTGGTCAAGCGGCGGCGCGACAAACTCTACAGGTAACGGAACGGTGACCATGCGTGCAACAGGAGGTTACACGTTCTACACGGCCGGAGGGGGCACAGGAGCAACGCTCCCTGCCAATCAAACGGCATGGGTGACGATTAGTGACTCAACGATGAAACATCGCTACGGGACAGTGGAGACGCGCAATGTCTTGTCAAAACTCGCGGCTCTTCCCCTAGAGACGTGGAGTTACAAACACGACATAGATAACGTGTTGCACATGGGCCCAATGGCGCAGGACTTCCGGAGCGCCTTTGGACTAGGTAATGACGACAAGGGGATTTCCACGATAGACGCCGACGGCGTATTGTTTGCCGCGGTGCAGGAACTGGCGAAGCGCAGCGCGAAGCAGGCGGAAGAGATTGCCGAACTCAAGCAACTTGTGCAACAGCTGATTCAACTCGGTCACACACTGGAGTAACAATAGGTAGACATGATGAAGAAACTCCTCTTTACACTTTTCGTTGCCGCTCAAGCGTTGGCAATTCCACAGCTTATCAACTATCAAGGTCAACTAACGTCGTCTTCCGGGCCACCATTGGATACGACCGTTGCGATGACCTTTCGTTTGTATAGCGTCGCCAGTGGTGGCTCGGCGGGCTGGACAGAAACGCATCCGGCCGTAACGGTGTCCGATGGTCATTTCAACGTGCTGCTCGGCTCGGTAACTTCACTGCCCGATTCCTTTGCCGTCAATCGATGGCTGGGCATCACGATTGGAGCAGACACGGAGATGAGTCCGCGCCAGCAAGTCGTTTCTGTTGCGCATGCGTATCGCGTGGGAACGGTCGATGGAGCGAGCGGCGGAACCATCACTGGCAATGTGAGTGTCGCTGGTAAAGGAAACATCGGGTCCGGGAATTTGAATGCGGGAAATCAGGCATTTGTTGCGGGGCAGAACAACAGCGCCTCTGGAAACCATTCCGTCGTGAGCGGTGGTTCGGCGAATGCTGCAACAGGGTCTGGCTCTTCAGTGGGCGGCGGCACCAGCAATACGGTGGCAGGCGGTTGGGCTGTAATTGGCGGCGGTGATTCAAACGTCGGACAGGGAGTCTGGTCGGTCGTAGCTGGCGGATTCGAAAATACCGCATCAGAAGTATCAAGCGTAGTCGGTGGTGGCAGTGGAAACCACGCGAGCGGAGAATGGAGCGTAGTCGGTGGCGGCAGTGCCAATCGCGCGGACAGCATCGCATTTGTCGGAGGAGGACTCAGTAATCTTGCCGCAGGTCCTTACTCCTTTGTGGGCGGAGGCTCACTCAATCGCGCACGGGGCCGCTTCAGTGTGATTGCCGGTGGAGGAGGGGAATTGCTCGCCGATACCAATTCCGTGCGCGGTGATCATGCCTCCTTGGCAGGTGGAAAGTCTAATACAATCTCCGATGCGGGCGATTACGCTTCAATCGGCGGTGGCGACAACAACAACATCAATGCGCGCTTCAGCGTCATCGGCGGCGGCCAGAACAACGATGTCTCTAATGGCGAGTATTCGTTTATCGGGAGCGGATACAGCAATGTGGCATCCGGACAATATGACGTGATTGGCGGTGGGCAAAGCAATACTGTGTCCGGAGGTTTTGCTGTGATTGGCGGCGGAAGCAGTAACAACGTGTCGCAGAACTATGGATTCATCGGATCAGGACAAGCCAACAGTGTGACGGCGTCACATTCGGCGATTCTTGGTGGGAATTACAATCAAGCCACCGCGGTCCGTTCGAGCATAGTTGGAGGGGACAGCAATATCGTCAGCGGCCAAGAGAGCTTCATCGGCGGAGGCAACCTGAACCTTGCTCGAGGCGCCAGAAATTCAATTGTCGGGGGACAAAACAATTCGTTGAGTAGCTTTTCAGAAGCATCGTTTATTGGTGGAGGTAATGGGAATTACATAGACTCGGATTATTCAGTCATCGCCGGTGGTGACAGTAACATCGTGGACTTTGGAGGTACTTACGGCTTTATCGGCACAGGGAAATCAAACTATGTGGGGGGAAATAGAGGTGGTATTGTCTCGGGTTTCGACAACACAGTAACATCTGTTTCTTCCAACGCATTCATTGGAGGTGGTTCCGGCAACAGGATCGAATCGCAGAATTCTGTAATTGGCGGTGGAGTGGATAACATCGTTGACGGTGGGAACGGCCGATCCTTTATCGGCGGCGGCACGTCAAATAGTGTTCTCACGAACGGTTCCGCAATCTCAGGCGGATATAGCAATACTATTACGGGCGCTGGCGGCGCAATTTGCGCCGGGTTGCAGAACGTAGTTTCAGGTCTCTATGGATTTGCCGGCGCCGGCTCCTCTAACATAGCAAGTGGAGCCAATTCCGTAGTGCCTGGGGGTACTGCTAATGAGGCCTCATTTTCCAATTCATTTGCTGCAGGCCAGAACGCGCGCGCCAGACACTCCAACAGTTTTGTTTGGGGAAGCTCCGGAACTGACAGCACGGTCACTGTGAGTACAGGATCGTTTGTCGTTCGCGCATCCGGCGGCGCACGATTCTACTCAGAATCCACTGGAACTTCAGCCGGAGTAACTTTAGCCGCTGGGGGCGGCGCATGGAACTCAATTTCTGATTCAACAGCAAAGCGGCGACATGGCAGCGTCAACACAGCGGAGATACTGTCAAGAGTCATTAAGCTTCCAATTGAGCGTTGGAGCTACTTGTCACAGTCTGAAGACATTCAACATATCGGACCGATGGCACAGGACTTTCATGCCGCTTTTAGTGTGGGTGACGATGAAAGAACAATTTCAACGATCGATCCTGACGGCGTTGCACTCGCGGCGATTCAGGAGCTGGCGAAACTAAGCCAACAAAAGGACGCTAAGATCGCCGACCTTGAAAGTCGCATCAGATTGCTCGAAGAGGCGATTTTGCAGTTCGGAAATCACCAGCAAACAAGTAAGCAGTAAGGATACAAACAATGAACAAAGTTTTTCTGCTACTCCTCCTCCCTGCCTTACTATTGGCACAGTCATCAAGCGAGAACTTCGTCTTGACTAAGTCTGTGGTCAGTGCAGGTGGAGGGCAAGCAAGTTCCGCAAATTTCAATCTCGAATCTGCATTCGGCCAGCCGACGCCGGTCGGTGTACAATCGAGCGAGAACTTCACGCTCTTTGCAGGTTTCCTGTCGCCGACTCTGTCGGTCTCACCCCTGTCGCCGATTCAACAGTTGGTGATCAGGCAGGCACAGCCGGACGCCGTGCTCTACTGGGAAGAAGTTCTGGGAGCAGGGAGCTATTCCGTGCATCGCGGAGCGACCATCAATTTCTCGCCAGGTCCGGAAAATTTCGTCGGAACCGTCACTGGTACGTCGTTTACGGACACAAATGTGCTGTTGGGGCCGGCGATTCAACAGTACTACATTGTCATCGTGAACCGGTAACTATACCAAGAGCGGCCGATTCCGAAGGTTGTCGTTACCATTGAACCCCGAAGCAAGGGCTGCCCGTGAGGCAGCCCTTTTCAACATCGCATGAATCAGAGTGCTACATGGCTTCAAATGCAGGTTTTAGCGCATTCACCGCGAAGTCTTCAAACTTCGTTAAAGTGGTGGATTCCGCATTGCGTTTGTAGTCCAAGAGTCCGGAATTGAAACCGGCGTATAACTCGCAGAACAAGTCTGCTATTTTATCAGGCACCCCGGCTCCTACCAGACCTTGCTTCATCTGCTCGGACGTGAACTCGACGTAGGGTAGCCCCTCAATGCCAAGAGTTGAACCAAGGATCTTCGCAACCTCTGTTCCTGAAATGTCTCGCGGACCCAGCACATACTGCACGTTCTTGCCGCTAAAATTCAAAGCAGTGAGTCGCTTGGCCGCATAGTGCCCGATGTCCGCCGTTGCCACGAGGGGCCACAAGGCCTCTGCGGGACATGCCGCGCCATAGACTCCCATTTTCTTGATAAGACCAAGAGAGCCAAACGTATTCTCCATGAAAAACCCCGCACGCAAGTGCAGCGTGTTAAGATCCGGAATACCGTCGAGCTGCTTTTCCAGGTAACAAAGTCCGTTGACCGGTCCAACACCTGAGGCATGATTCGCACCGATACTGCTGAGCGAAACGACGTACTGCACCCCGACCGACGCCAGCGCATCGCAGAGGTTATCCGTCACTTCATCCTGATACTTGCGAAAGTCAGCAGTTCCGAAATTGGGCGGAATCATGACATAGGCAGCGCGTGCTCCATCCAAGGAATGCTTTAATGCTTCCGGATTCAAGATGTCCGCTTCAAAAGCATCTGCACCCTGTGCCGATAAACTTGCAAGTTTGTCTTTCGTGCGCGCGACGGCCCGGACTTTATGTCCTGCTTTCAGCAGGTCTTCAACGACTAATCGCCCCGTGTTTCCAGTCGCACCGATTACAGTGTATTGCATGGTTTCTTAATCTCTCAAGTGAGTGACAACCCGAAAGGATTGATCGGCTTCCCGGTCACGCCGGCGAGAACGGTCTTGGTCTCGAGATAGCCGTCGAGCGTCTCCATCGCCATTTCTCTGCCGAACCCAGATTGCTTATACCCTCCGAACGGCAGACCGGGAAGAGCGGTCGCAGGTGTATTGAGTGTGACAATTCCGGAGTGCAAACCGCGAATGAATCTCGTTGCACGCGGCATGCTTTCGGTGTAAAGTGTCGCGCACAAGCCGTATTTCACCGCGTTCGCCTTCGCCAAAGCCTCTTCGTCGCTTTGCACCTTTGAAATAACTACGATCGGCCCGAAGATTTCCTCTTGCACGCAGATATTGTTTTCGGGTAAATCTACAATCACGGTCGGTGCGAAGAAGCAACCTTTGTCATAGATGCCGCCTTTTAGCTGCTCGCCGCCGCACAGAATCTTCCCTCCTCCCTGCTTGGCAGCTTCAACAAACTTTTGCATGATTGCGAGACGAGACACATGTGCGAGCGAACCGACATGCGTGCTTTTGTCAAGTGGATCCCCGACGATGAGCTGCTTCGTCGCAGCGACGAATTTCTCGACGAAAGAGTCATACTGACTTTCGTGCACGTAAATGCGCGAACGCGCATCGCAACTCTGACCTGCTCCGTAGAAAATCGTATAGACGCTGGACAGCACGGCATCGTTCAGGTTAGCATCTTCACAGACGATCGCGGGCGATTTCCCGCCTAATTCCAGCATCACGCGCTTCATGTCATTGGCACATTCCTTCATGATGACGCGCCCGGTCTCCGTCCCGCCGGTAAACGTGATCTTGTTCACGACCGGATGCCTGACCAGCGCAGCGCCGGCCGACTCACCGAGACCGTGTACGAGATTGACCGTGCCTTCCGGACAGCCGGCTTCATGCAGAATTTCAACCAGCACGTTTGCAGAACAAGGCGCGATTTCGGAAGGCTTAAGGACGACCGTGCAGCCCGCCGCAAGTGCCGGAGCAAGCTTCCACGATTCGAGCATGATGGGATAATTCCACGGCGTGATTGCACCGACCACACCGACGGGTTCGCGCAGCGTATAGCCGAAGAACACCGGATGGATCGGCGGCACGCGGCCTTCAATTTTGCTGGCCGCACCGGCGAAATACTCAAAATCCTCGATTGCCTGTTTGACTTCTCCCATGACGTGCATCACAGGCTTGCCCATGTTGCGCGACTCGAGTTCGGCGATTTCCTTGGCGCGAGCCGCGAGCAATTCCGCAGCTTTGAAGAGAATCTTCGTGCGGGCGCTCGCTGTCAGGCGGCCCCACTTGCTGAGAAGAGCGGAACGTGCGGAGGCCACAGCCTTGTCAATATCCTCGGAACCGGAGAGCGGGATATTGCCCAGCGCTTCGCCCGTTGCGGGATTCGTCAATGCGAGTGTTTTGCCGCTATGGGCCGGCAGATGCTCGCCGTTGATAATGTTTGGGTAGAGATTTTCAGACATGTTTTTAGGTGATAAGTGGCGGCTGACGTTCCGACTTCAAGAGTCGCTAACGTCCCTTAAATTGCGGCTTGCGCTTCTCGTTGAACGCGGCGACGCCTTCGCGGTAGTCTTCCGTCTTGCCGAGAATATCCTGCAAATACGCCTCGTAGTCGAGCGCCTCGTCAAGGCCTACGGCCGACGACTTGTTGAACGCGCGCTTGATGGCTCCGATGGCCTTGGTCGGTGAACTCGCATACGTCGTCGCAAGTTCCATTGTAAAGCTGTCGAGTCTCTCATGCTCGACCACTTTATCGACGAGATTTAATCGCAGCGCCTCGTCCGCCTTGATCTGACGTCCCGTCGTGCAAACTTCAAATGCCTTGTGATATCCCAGCAACCGCGGCAGAATCCACGTCGATCCGGTATCAGGCACCAACCCGACATTCACAAAGGCTTGCAGCATGGAAGCTTGGTCGGACGCGATCCGAAAGTCACAGGCCAGCGCGAGTGACATGCCCGCTCCCGCCGCGACGCCATTGATCGCGCAGATAACCGGTTTCTCAAGCTCCCGAATGCGCAGGATATTCGGATTGTAGTTGTTACGAAGACGGTCGGCAAGACTCGTGTTTGGATCATCCTTGACCTCTTTCAGATCCTGCCCGCTGCAAAACGCCTTGCCTGCGCCGGTCAATATCACGCTGCGGACGTCGCTGTCCTTCGCGGCATTCTTCAACGCGTCTGCAAGTTCCTTGTGCATGAGCGCATTGAACGCATTGAAACGATCCGGTCGATTCAGCGTAATCTTCAACACGGCATCCGTGCGCTCGTAGAGAATGGTTTGGTACATTCTATTTCCCCGTAAACTTCGCGGGTCGTTTCTCGATGAAGGCTCTCATGCCTTCCTTCTGGTCTTCTGTGGAAAACAGCAGGTAGAAATTCTTGCGCTCGAACTCCAAACCGTCAAGCAGGAACGATTCGTAATTCTTCAGCACGGCCTCTTTCGCCAAGCGCACGGCAACGGGTGACATCTGCGCGATTTCGCGCGCGAGTTTCTGGGCTTCGGACAGGTACACTTCGACAGGCACAACACGATTGACAAGCCCCCACGCTTCAGCCTGCTTCGCGCCAATGAACTTTCCGGTCAAGACCATCTCCATTGCCCGCGCCTTGCCGATGATGCGCGTGAGTCTCTGCGTGCCGCCTGCGCCGGGCATAACGCCGATCTTTATCTCCGGCTGCCCGAACTGAGACGTCTCGCTGGCAATGACCATGTCGCAGTGCATCATCAATTCACAGCCTCCACCCAGTGCGAAACCCGACACCGCCGCGATAATCGGCTTCTTAACTTTGCGGATTCTATCCCACTTGGCGAATTGATCGCGGCGCAGCATTTCAGTTGAGTCAGCGTCGGCCATTTCCATGATGTCGGCTCCGGCCGCAAACGCGCGCTGGTCGCCGGTCAATACTATCGCGCGAATCTCGTCGTCGTTGTCGAGCGTTTCGAGTGTGGCTACCAGCTCGTCCATCAGCGCTATGTTTAGCGCGTTAAGCTGCTTCGGCCGATTCAGAAAGACTGTGGCAACGTGTCCGTCGCGCTCGAGTTTGAGAAACTGCAAGTCACTCATGGTCTATTTTCTTGCCAATCTTTCCCGTACCATTTTGTAATCCGGCTTGCGTTTTTCATTGAATGCTGTTACCGCCTCGCGGACTTCAGGGGAACTGGAGTGCACGCCGAGCCAGTCGCGTGCGTGCTGAATCGTCTGCGACCACGACGCGTCGCGCCAGTAGTTAAGCTGCGTCTTAAGATAACGCACGCACTCCGGCAACTTGTTTTCGAGCTTCGTCGCCATCTCGTCAACGGCACGGTCGAGTTGCGCGCGCGGCACAACCTGATTGACTAGTCCCCATTCGAGCGCCTTCTGCGCAGGAATCTCTTCGCACAAGAACAGGATCTCCCTCGCGCGGCGATCTCCGACGATTATCGGCAGGAATTGCGACGCTCCCGCCGCAGCAACTGAACCGTGAGCCGCGCCGACCTGCCGGATATAGATATCGTCCGCCGCGATCGCAAGATCACAGCTGATATTGAACTCATTGCCGCCTCCGACTACGATGCCGTTCAACCGTGCGATGGTGGGCTTGCCCAGCGCGCGCAGTTTTTCGTGAGCATCAATGAACGCTCCCATCCATTTCCAGTAGTCCTGCGGGCGCTCGAGGAACTGCAATTGTTCCTGCAAGTCTGCTCCGGTGCAAAAGGCACGGTCGCCCGCGCCGGAAAGAATCATCACCGCGATCGCGTCATCGAATGCCACGTCGTCAAACGCGACGCAAAGCTCTTTCAGCATCGGGTAGTGCACGCAGTTCAGCTTTTCGGGTCGGTTGAACGTCACATAGGCGCGCGCGCCCTTCTTTTCATACGTAATGTAATCAAACTTGAAACTCTCCGCAGGGCGTGGCTGAAAGTCCTTCGTCATGCGCGCGGATCCGTTTCCGCCGTCTGAAACTCGACGAGTCCCTGGGCAAAGCTCATCAGATTCGCGCCCGCATCCGCCATCTCCTGCGATTTCATGCCCGCCTTGAACGAGTCCTTGTCCGCAAACGAGAGCACCGCCATCATGTAGTATGGCGCGGGGCCGTTCTTGCCCGGCCAGAATTTATGCGCCTGCAAGCCGAGCAAACCCGGCACTTTCTTAATGAGCGGGATATGCGTTTCCCAATATGCTTTGTCGAACGCATCAGCATCCTGCGGATGCTTGTAAAAGGCAATAAAATTGACCATGTCTCTGTTCTTCTATTCTCAATTCGTTGTTTACTTTTTCAGTTCCCACAGATGGTCCTCAATCCCCCATCCTCCGGCACCGGAACCCCAATCGGGATAAGCGCGGCGATGAAGCTCCTTGAGTTTGTCGCTGGACAACACGACCTGATGAACCTCACCCTCACCGATCAGTCGTTCGCCTTGAAATGCTTTCACTTCACAAAAGAGATAGTTCCCGTGCAAGCGTGTGCACTCTGCGATGAAGCGCAATTCCTGTCCGATTCCCGCAGGATTGTGGTGGCGGACAAAGACCCCTGTGCCGATGCCGTCTTCTCCGTAGTCAAGATGCGGTTCGAGCACGAGCCGGCTGACATATTCCGAGTGATAGGTCAACCAATAGGTCGAATAGAAGGGGTGCAAGGGCCGTCCTTCGAAATAGACGGTCATTCGCGATTCGACCATGAACCGGAATTCAGCGCGGCTGCCGATGGTAAGAGTTGGTTTCAACGGAGCTTACAGGGTGTGTTGGCGGGATAACTCAAGCTGTTGAGTATAGCGTATTTTGGCAACTTTTGCAACTCTGTCACACTCGAGGAGCTTGACAATTTCGGACTGCGAACATACATTTCCGGCAACTATTGTACGGAGGAAAGCATGTCTCACGCGCGCTGCATCATTCCAATCACACTTCTGGCACTTCTCGCCTTGCCATTCACTACCATTGCCTTTGAACGGGTCACTCCACCGGATTCCTCGCTGACAAACTGGCAGTGGCCTTTTGTGCTCAATTGGACACCCGAGTCAGGCCTTGAAGGCGAAACGGTCTACTACATCTTCCACCTTGAAACATCCTACTTCGAAGCAGCCGTCTCGCCCCGAGACGCCGTTGTTACCGACACGTTCATGAATGTCCAGATTGATATTCCCGTGCTGTCGTTGGACGATATCTACGAGTTTCGCTGGCGTGTCTGGGCGTCAGACGGGCAGGACACGGTTGAAGCATTGAACGGTGAAGGATTCTTCCGAATGGTCATTCCCGAAAACGCGGATGAGACACACTTGGTTCCCACGTCAGTAGATCTTCTCGCCTATCCCAACCCGTTCAATCCTGCAACATCGCTGAGTTTTTCGTTGAATAAGCCGCAACGTGTAGTAATCGCTCTGTATGACGTTCGTGGCCGCCATATTTCGTCGCTCGCAAATGAAGTGATGAACGCAGGTCCACACACCGTAACGGTTGACGGATCCGCGTTGCCCAGCGGAGTCTATTTTGCCAGCTTTCAATCAGGAACACAATCGAAGTTGGTTAAGCTTATCTTGCTCAAATAGAGCCGCTCCCCGGTTTACATACAAGAGGCGCTCCACACGGTGCGCCTTTCTTCTCCCCGGTTACTCATAAGGACAAGGAGTGTTTAGCTCAGCAGTATACGACCGTCAGCAGCTCCACAATCCTCTCAAACTCTTTCTGATATTCCTTTTGAAAGGCTTCCCGAGAAGGCTCAAACCCGGCTTCGACGAGCGACGTCACAAAGTCCCTGTGCGATCTTCCCCCTCGGTAGTCCGGTTCCCGCGGCGGCTGCTTAAGATACCGTGACATCAACTCGACTTCACCGGACACATTGATCACGGCGTGATAGAACACGACATCACGGTTACGGTAGAGCGCCGTTCCCGCAATCTTCTTTTCACCAAGCGCAATATCTGAAATGCCGCGATGTGCAAGTCCTCCGACACCGATTCTCCCAAACGCGTCGCACACGGCCTTGTTAAACAGCACGAAGTAATCCTTGGATTGAATCTGTTTGCGGCCATAGAGCGCGCACGATAGGCACCACATGTCGGGTGATAACACGACAGAACATCCCCCGGTTCTGCGCTTATAGACGGGCAGGCTGTCCTCCTCGACCGCTGCTTCATTCAACTCGAGTTCGCTCTTCGACCCGCTTCCAATCACCACACACGTATGCTCCGGCACCCACAGCAGTAAACGCCCGGCGGAATCGTCGGGCGTCAAGAGCGTACTGTCCTGAAGGTTGTAGTCTTTGGTCTGCACCGGTGTGGCGGATGGCAATCCGCCAGTCATTCACTACAGCATCAAAATATTCGTCGGGTCGGCCAGCATCAATATCAAATCGTTGACGAACCGCGCGCTGTCGCCGCCATCCACGATGCGATGATCGAACGATAGACTCAGCGGCTGAATCCAGCCCTTCGCAATCTGATCATTGAGGATGACGGGCTTCTGCAGGATGCGGCCGGTGCCAAGGATCGCAACTTCGGGATAGTTGATAACCGGCACACCGAAATTTCCATTCAGACTGCCGTAATTCGTAATCGTGAAGGTCCCGTCGCGGATCTCATCGAGCGTCAGTTTGCGTTCGCGTGCACGATTGGAAAGATCCTCAATTTCGCGTGCAAGCTGCAGGATACCCTTCTGATCGGCATTCTTGATGTTGGGCACGACTAATCCGTCCGGCGTATCCACCGCCAAGCCGATATTGTAATACTGTTTGTAGACCACGCGGTTGCGCTCGAGATCGAGGGTCGCGTTGAGCTTCCTGTGTTTGCGCAGCGCCACGCACACGGCCTTGATGATGAACGGCAGATAGGAGAGTTTGACGCCTTCGCGTTCGAGTTCCTTGTTCTTTTGCGCGCGCAAGGCGACGAGCTTCGAAACTTCCACTTCATCGAGCGAGGTGGCGTGCGGAGCCGTGTATTTCGACTGCGACATGCGGTTGGCAATCGTGCGGCGCAATTGTGAGAGTTCTTCAATCTCCACCGGCCCGGGATACTCTCCCGGAACACTTGCAGGAGCGACCTTTGGAGCAGCAGGAGCGGCAGCCTGTGTCTTCACCTGTCCTGCACCGACTGTTGCGGGCGCGCTTCCGCTCGCGGCGGCGGCCTCGATATCCTGCTTCATGACGCGTCCGCCGGGCCCCGTGCCTTGTATCTTGTTGATATCAACGCCCATCTCGACGGCCATCTTCCGCGCGACCGGAGTGGCAATCACCTTTGCACCCTGCGACGCGCCGTTTACGGGAACGTCCGCACGTCCTTCGTTCGTGGAGGGCAGCACTTCATCGCCGACTGGAATTTGTCCGACTACGCCGTACATACCGTCTTCGTCCGTAGAGGCGGTCTTCTCTTTGGCCAGCGTCGGAGAACTGTGCTGCGTGGCAAAGTTCTCGTGATATGCTTCCGTCGGCGGCGGCGTGCTGAAGCTCACATCTTCTCCCTTGCTGACGATGACGGCGATCACCTGACCGACGTGTACGATCTCGTCAACCTTGCCGCTCGTCTGCGCGAGCTTGCCGGTTTGCGGGACGGGAATATCGGTCACGACCTTGTCTGTCTCGACTTTCAGCAGCGGATCGCCTTCCTTGACTTCGTCACCGGGCTTATGATACCACTCGAGGATCTTACCTTCGTGGATGCCTTCGCCGATGTCGGGAAACTGGAAATTGAAGGGCATATCTATAGTCTCCTGCTTACACCTGATAGTCTGCGAGCCTGCGGCAGTAATAGTGCACGCGCTCGGGGGTGGGGCAATACAAGTCTTCGGAACGCGGCAGCGGCGGAATCGTGTCGTTGCCGCACAGCCTCATCGGCGGTGCTTCGAGATACTCAAAACACTTTTCGTTCACCAGCGCAATCAGCTCCGCCGCGACGCCAAAACTTTTCGGGCCTTCCTGCACAACGAGCAGTCGTCCGGTCTTCTTTACGGACGCGACGATTGTATCCCAATCCATCGGGTAGATTGTGCGCAGGTCGATCAACTCGACGCTGATGTGATCCTTCTCGATAAACTCCAGCGCCTTCCGGCAAACGTGCATCATCGCACCATAAGAGATCACGGTCATATCGCGGCCGTCTTTCTCAACTTTCGCCTTGCCGATGGGAATGCGGTAGAGTCCGTCGGGCACTTCCTGCTTCATGGCGCGATAGAGCCGCTTGGGTTCCTGATAGATGACGGGATCATTATCTTCAATCGCGGAGATCATCAAGCCCTTGGCGTCGTAGGGAGTTGAAGGGATCACGACCTTCAGCCCGGGGATGTGCGCGTACATCGCCTCCATCGCCTCGCTGTGCATTTCGAGCGCTTTCACGCCACCGCCGTAGGGGAAGCGAATCACGGCGGGTACGTGCCGCTGACCTCGCGTGCGGTAACGGTAGCGGGAGATGTGCGTGATAATCTGATTCATCGCGGGATAGACGAAACCGTCGAACTGCATTTCGGCGACGGGACGCAAGCCCAGCACAGACATCCCGATGCACGCGCCGATGATGGAGGATTCGGCCAGCGGTGTATCGAACACGCGCTTCACGCCGTGCTTCTTTTGCAGATGTTCGGTCACGCGAAACACGCCACCCTCAACACCGACGTCTTCGCCAAAACACAGCACGGACGGATCGTCCGCCAGCTTCACATCCAGCGCGTTGTTTAGCGCCTGCACCATCGTCATTACGGGCATGGATTGCTCCTATCTTCAGTTTTCATTTTCTGAGTACTATCCTCTCCGGCTCTGCCACGCCAAGAACGCTTCGAGATCATGCTTCTGCTCTTCGAGCGAATTGGTGAGCTGCTCGTACTGGTGCTCGAAGAGTTCGGGAATCGGATTCGCGCCGAGACCGACGACGTGCGACACGATTTCATCAATCTTCACGGCACACTCTTCTTCAAACGCCGTCTCCTGCTTCTCGCTCCAAAGCTGCTTGTCCAGCAGATACTTCTTGACGCGGATCAGCGGATCGCGCGGCTCCCAGATTTTCTCTTCTTCGCTCGTACGGTATTTCGTCGGGTCGTCTGAAGTCGTGTGCGCACCCATGCGGTAGGTCACGGCTTCGATCAGCACGGGACCGTTGCCCGCCCGTGCGAAATCCACCGCTTCCTTCGTGGCACGGTAGACTGCAAACAGGTCGTTGCCGTCTACCTGAATCCCGGGCATGCCGAAGCCCACGGCTTTTTGTGCAATCGTGGCGGCCTTGGTCTGCAATTCGCGAGGGACGCTGATCGCATACTGATTGTTGTTGCAGAAGAACACGCACGGGCACGAGAACACTGCCGCCCAGTTCAACCCTTCCGAGAAGTCTCCTTCCGACGTGCCGCCGTCCCCGAAGTAGCAGAGCACGACCTGATCAAGGCCCCTATAGTTGATAGCGTGACCGATACCCGCAGCGTGGGGAATCTGCGAAGAGATCGGCACGGAAGTCGGCAGGCTGTTCACACCTTCCGGCATGACTGCTCCGCTCTCCAGACCAAGATACCACTTGTAGACCGTTTCTACGGGCCAGCCGTGCCACATATACGCGCCGATTTCGCGGAAGGCGGGCACCAGCCAGTCGTCCTTGCGCAGGGCCATTGCGGAACCAACTGCGGAGGCTTCCTGGCCACGGTTGACCGGCAGCGTATAGAGCTTGCCTTGCCGCTGCAGGTTCACAGCCTTGAGGTCAACGAGCCGCGCATACTTCATCATCTTGTAGCCTTCGAGCAGGAAATCGTCGTCGAACTCAGGCATCCATTCCGGGTGCAGGACCTTTCCAGAGGGGTCCAGAACTTCGAGCTTCTTGCCTGAAGTTGCATGAAAAGCCTCGAACAGAGAGGACGCGCCTTTGCCATTCACCTGCCCATTGGCTTTTTCAGTCTTTTTGGTCTTAATCTCCGTGGCCATCAGATCAAACCCTTATATGAAATTAAACAAATATTTAGCTAATTGTACGAGCGTCCATCCAGTTCAGTTAATATAAGGTTTTTGCTCAGGATAGCAAGAAGGCAAGAATATATTTTGATGTAAAATGATTTAATATTAAATAAAAGAGAAATCAGGAGATTTTGTCGGTCTCGCGGTTGACCAAGTGCCCATAAGAGAAACAGAAATCCCCCAGTGAACCGGCTTGCAGTTCGACTGAGGGACTCTTGATTCAAGTGCGGCCTGAGCCGCGACTTCAGATCATAGCCGCTATTTGAAGCTGCCGTTCACGATCGGGAAGACGGGGAACCATCCACCCTTCTTGATGATATTGACCAGACCGATTTGCAGGCCGTTCGTGGACTGCGCGAAATTCACCAGGCCGAATTGCAGACCCACATACTCGTTTGCTTCGTTGTAAAGGCCGTATTGCAGTCCGGTGAACGTGCCACCCTTGTCGATGTTCACCCAGCCCCACTGAATGCCCGCTCCGCCCTGGTTGGCAAGGTTGACAAATCCATATTGAATACCTTGCATCTGACCGGTGGCATGGTTGCCGAGGCCGACGTCCAGGCCAGTGACGTTGGCGTTCTTGCCGTAGATCAAGTTCAGGCGCAGGCCAGTGATGCTCTCACTGTTCTTGAAGATCTGCACGGGATCGACGAGTGCCAGATTGACCGGCTTATCGCCCGCATGCGCGGCCGTAGGCAGAATGAGCGCAACACTGAACAACAGTGCCGCATAAAGTGCTTTTGTCATGGGTGTTCCTTCGTTTGGAAACGTTACGTTCGTGAAACCTGTCAGCCTAAAGTAACAACTCTCGATTTCTTAATCAACCCTCCAAAGCTGAAGGCTCCAAATTGGAAGTTATTCACATGTGACAAAGAAAACTCGCATCCCGTCGGCGGGCAGAGGCAGCACGGTGTTGGTGGCGGATGTGGTAGCTTCAATGGTGTAGTCTTGCGGCGCGGAGTTCATATCGTTGCTCGACCATATCTTGTATTGTGTCGCGCCAGCGACGGGGTGCCAACGCAAGTAAAGTGAATTCTCTGCAAACGACATCACAAGAGATCCCGGCGCGTCGAGACCGCTCTCGAATTCATCGTACAACGCCGCGAGCAGTTCGCCGTCACGATCCGCAGCAAGCTCCCAAAACATGGCGCCTCCGAGCAATTCACTCAAAACATAGCGTGCCTTCTCGCGAATGGACGCCGTGTCGTCATAACTGATCATCACGTGCGACGCGGGATTGTACAGCCACGGCACGCGCGACGCGGCACTCCAGTATCGCGTGTAGCCGTTTAGGTTGACGTAGTTCTCCTTGAGCTGCCAATAGTCGAACATCCCGTTCTCCCACGTGCCGAACGGTGACACGCCGGAATACGACGCGTAAAGCCCGTTATTCACATTCGCGACGTTGCCGAAACCGCGTCCGTAAAACGCCATCCCAGCTGAAAGTTTTTCGCGCGGAAATCCGCCAGTGATGTAGGCTTGCATCGCCGCGTCGAGATTTGCGGACGTGTGCGCTGGTTCGGGAAACGGGTCAAGCGAATCGGCGTAAAGCGGCGAGTTGAATCCCGTGAACGGACTCCAAGGCCCTTGAAAATCGTAGGTCATCACGTTGATAAAATCAACGGCTTGGGCAAGCTGCGGCAACTCAAGATTTGCCACATGATCAAGTCCCGCGGCCGTCGCGAGTGTGAGCAGATACGGACGCCCGTATATCATTGCAAGCGAATCAAATTTGGCCCGGATACGCTGACAGAGCAGCGTGAGGTTTGCGCCGTCTTCCGGGCGATGCTCAACATCCCAATCACCGCCGAACACGGGATACTCCCAGTCGAGATCCACGCCGTCGAAGCCGTGCTCAATGACGAACTGTGCACACGAATTGGCGAACAGCTCTCGCGCGGCAGGTGTCGCGGCGGCGTCAGAAAAATTCTCGCTCCATGTCCAACCGCCGACCGAAATCAATGTTCGCAAATGCGGGTGCTGCTCTTTCAGAAGTCTTAACTGGTGAAAGTTCCCGCGCTCGCAGCCGGGATCCCAGCAATCGCCGGGATAGAAACGGTCAATATCGGCGTATGCGTCGCCGAGCACAACCTCACCGCCGCTGATATTCGCGAACGCGTAGTTGAGGTGCGTGAGATGCTCGACGGGAATGTCCGTGACAAAATAGCTGCGCGCGTAAATCGCCCATGACGGATAGTAGCCGACGATGCGCTGCGCCTGCGCAACCATAGGTATCAGCAAACCTGCGACGAGCAGATATCTATTCAGTCGTGACCACACAATGACTCATCAAAGTTTCGGGAAGCGGAAGCGTTGCGCACGTTGCGAGGACAGGCGAGCACCTTTCAAAAGCAAGGCTCGCATCATTAGGATGCAATGGTGTGGAGTAGAACAGCCTCAAGCTCCCGACATCGCAAGGCCCCTACGTATTCATGAATCGCGGGTGGCCGACCGCCAAGTCCCCGCATCTCTTCTGAGGCGGTCCAATTCTTTCCAGTGATTCTCAATCGCGTCGCGGCCGGATTCGGTTAAGCTGACCAGCGTGTTCGGCTTCTTGCCGATGAATTGCTTGGTGATGGTAATCAGTCCGCCGGCTTCGAGTTTCGACATGTGACTCGAGAGGTTGCCCTTCGAAAGTCCGGTCAGGCTGTTCAGATAGAGAAAGTCAGCAGACTGACAGGCCGCCAACGCGGTGAGAATCGCGAGCCTTGACGAGTCGTGAATGAGCCGGTCGAGCTCGGCAATCTGCTTAAACGGCTCCGACATCTTCGGCCACCTTTCCACCCAGCGTGCGCGTGACCAGCAGATGATCAAACAGTCCGCCGAAGATCATCGCCGTGCCGGCCAGCATCCACGTCACAAACCCGCGCTCCAGAAACGGCGAGCCAGCCGGCCAGTCCCGCACTCCGATTAAGAGATTCAGCACAATCATCGCCAGCGCAATCCACAAGTAGTGCGCACGCCATTGCCGTCCCACCATCCAGAACTGCAGCAGAAACCACAGCGCGAAGATGACCGGCATCACAAACGGCCGCGTCCCCAGATACTTGTCAATCAGCAGTCCGCCAATCAGAGCGGGAATTGCCAGGAGGCTCCAAGCGGTCGGACCGTAGCTGCGTTTCGCGCCCATCACGGTGCCAAAGCGACGCATGTAATACCACGAGACACCGAGGAATCCCAGCAACCCCAGCGGCAACACACAGGCCAGCAGCCAAATCTGAGGAATCACTCCAATTTGCTCGAGCGCAATGGCAAAGCACACAACGCCCCAAATCACCCAGCGCAACCCGTGAAGCTCGTAATACTGTTCAGTCACGAACTTGATTTGTTCAAGGCTTGTCATTTCTGTCTCCTCATTTAGTTTGCATTGCAAACTTGTTTGCAATATAGTTGCAGAAGAGGCAAATGTCAAGCTTCTGGGTATTTGCTATTCCAATTCAATACAATTATTTACGAAAGACGGTGCCCGCAAGAGAGGCGTAATGCTTGCTCGGAGTTCAAAAAGAGGCATTACGGGCAATGGGTCACGATTTTGAAGAAACCGAGTTCGGGCAGGCTCAAAACCCCTGTCAGACCGTACGAAGCGGATCCTCCGGAAGGGAGAATCTCTTCGGCGACAATGGTCCAACCGGCAGGGAATTCGGCCTCACCGTCGTCAGATTGCCAGAGCGAGTAGCGGGCCGCGGCGCCGCCGATGTTGCTCCAGCGGAAGTTCAAAACATCCTCCCCGACTGCGACAGAGAGATTAGCCGGCGGAAGGTTGAGGCAGTCGTCGCACTCGTCGGGCACGCCGTCCAGGTCAAGATCCTGCGAGAAACCGAATTCGATGTCACAGCCATCGGCGATGCTGTTGCCGTTGCAGTCTATCAAGGTGTTGGGAACGATTTTGAACAGCTCGCCTCCGTTCAAGTCACAGATGTAGAGTTCACCGAACGCGTCCTCTCCGAAGCTGGAGATATTCTCAACCAACCCGGCAGGCGGAGTGAAGGCGGCGGTCCAAAGGGTCGAATCGGTCGTGCCGTTCGCACCGTCCCAGCGGAAACTCCAGATGTCGTCCGAGCAGTAGTCCGCGTAGAAATAGGTTCCGTAGAGTTCGGGGATTGCGCAGCCGCGATAGACATAGCCACCGGTCACCGAGCAGCCGTCATTATGCGAGTAGACGGTCACGGGAGCGGTGAATGCGGGATTATTACAGTTGCAGGCGGGCTGCCCCCACGTCGTGCAGGAATAGCCTTCAAGGCAGCGCCACCCGTAGTTTCTGCCGCCGGTGTTGGCCGGTTCGACATTTACTTCTTCCCAAGCGTATTGCCCGACATCGGCTAAATACAAGTCGCCCGTCAGACGGTCAAAACTCCAGCGCCACGGATTGCGCAGCCCGAGGGACCAGATTTCCGCGCGATAGCCTCCGACTCCGACGAACGGATTGTCCGCGGGAATGCCGTAGTTGAGCGGTGCCTGTGGCGAGTCCACGTCAATCCGCAGCATCTTGCCGAGCAGTGTGCCGGTGTTTTGTGCGTTGTTTTGCGGGTCTTCGCCCGAGCCGCCGTCCCCGAGTCCGATGTAGAGATAACCGTCCGGTCCGAATTTGATGCAGCCGCCGTTGTGATTGCTGAAGGGTTGAGTTTGCGTAAGGATATTCAACCGAGAGGTTGCGATGGCGCTGTCGGGGTCGGCGGACGCCGTGAAACGCGCAATGACACTTGTGCCGCTATTGTCATTATAGCTGACATAGAAGTAGCGGTTGGTCTGATAGTCGGGATGAAAGGCCAGACCGAGCAGTCCGCGTTCATTGCCCGTGTTGATGACGAGCGAGTCAATATCCAGAAACGGCACAGGGTCGAGCACGGCGGTATCGAGATGATAGAGTCGCACGCGTCCGGTATGCTGTTCGAGAATAAAGATGCGAGCGAAGTCGCCGGGTGCATGAGTGACGTAGAGGGGCCGCGACAGTCCGGTGGCAATGCGAATGGTGGTCTGGGCGAGGAGCGGAGCGGAAAGTGCGAAGAGAGTCAGCAGCAGAATCATCCGTTTCATGGTCTTTCATCCTTTGGCTTATGGTCATCGTAACGCCTATAAGTTACGCCAAAGGGTCAGAATCATGCAAGGAGATGGTGTCAGAAACTGGAATTGCTGACAGGGGTTGGATCGGCACGAGGCAAAGTCTGCTTGAAAAGGTGGGAAGTTACGAAGTTGGGATTGGGAAGAGGCCGATAGGTTGACCCTAATGTAATACATTTTTTTGTATTTGTCAAGTGCTGTTGCTTAAAACATGTTATTACTGAACATATGGATAATGGATTAGCCCCTCGGAAACTTCGGACAGGAAAAACGAGTAAAACTGATGACGGCTTGACAAACGGGCCGGATTTTGCGTAATTGTTTCTGATGCAAAGACCCCGACACACATACCTGAAAGCAGTTTCCGTGGCCCTGTTGCTCGCGTTTATGACGAGTGTGACGGTGCCCTATTGGTGCTCGACGGGGTGGTGTTGCGGCAAGCTGGAAACTGCGCAGACGGCGAAGGCCGAAGTGCCGAGCTGTTGTGCCCACGAAGCGCCTGCTCTTTCGAGCAAGACTGCGCAACAGGATGGCTGGTGCAGTGAAACAACTCACAGCAACAAGGCTGGTGACAGCGGTTGTGCCACAGGGTGCTGCAAGCTTGCGGCCAATGTTTATGTGCTGACGCTGGTCAACAGCGGTGAGCTTCTGTCGCCCGTTGCCATGCTGATTCCGCTATCCGCGCTGAATACGGGTATCGAATTGACGGATTACGTTCCTCAACCTCCGCGAGTTCTCACGGCATAAAATTGCAGGAGAACTCCGTCCGGTGCTCTCCTGTGTGATACTGGAGAGAACGGTCAACCAAGAATACTGGGCCGCTGTTCGACAGCGGCCTTTTCGTTGAGGAATAAGATGATGAAGAGAATTGTATACATCGCGTTGGCGCTTCTGCCCCTGCAGTTGTGGGCAGCGACGCTGCGCGGCATGATTCACGATCAGGAAACGGGTGACGTGCTGATTGGCGCGACGGTCATGATCGACGGCACCCAGCGCGGCGCGGCGACCAATCCGCGCGGGATTTTCGCGATCCCGAATCTCAATGCGGGGTCATACACGATCAAGATTTCGATGCTCGGTTTTGAGCCGCTTGAGACCGCCGTAACGTTGGGAGAGCAGGACACGGTCATGCTGCATCTGGCGCTTGCGCCGTCGGCGTTGCAGATGGGCGAAGTGAACATCGAGGCGGAGCGAACCACTTCCGGTCTCAACCAGAGTTCCACGACTCGGCAGGAAGTGATTGCCGCTCCGGAGCTGCAGGCGCGGTCCAAAGACGGTGGATTGCTCACGGCACTGCAGAATAAGACGGGTTTGCGCACGAAGCCCTGTGCATTGTGCGGTTCTGCGGGTATCGGATTGCAGGGATTGGATCCGTCCTACACTGAAATCAATGTGGACGGTTTGCCTGTGCTGTCGGGGTTGGGAACGCTCTATGGACTGGACGGCATCTCGGTCGCCGACGTTAAAGAGATGCAGGTAACGAAAGGGTCCAGTTCGAGCTTGTTCGGCAGCGGCGCAATCGCCGGCGCGGTGAATCTGGTCAGCACGCGGCCCTCCCTGACTCCCACGGTGTTGACCAACATGTCTCTGGACAACAACGGCAAGAGCACGGTGTCGGCGAGCGCGTCCGGACTAACCGGCAGCATTCCGATGCGGCTGTCGCTGATGCACGGTGCGGAGCCGACGTATGTGGATGAAGACAAGGACGGACTGACCGACACTCCGAAATATCGCCGCTTCAATTTGAATTACGGAGTGGATCCGAAGCTCGCGAAGGGGACTTTGCGGCTGGGCGGACGCTACTATACCGAGCATCGCTACGCCGGGGAAACCAACTGGAACAAGTCGCTGCGCGGCGGGACAGCCGTCTACGGGCGTGACATTCTGACGGACCGTGGCGAAGTTTCCGGCAAGTATGAGTTTCCCGTTACTGCCAAGTTCAAAGGTTCGATAGAGAGTGCGTTCGTCCATCACGAGCAGGAGTCGTGGTACGGCGCGACGTATTACAAGGCGCAGCAGGAGTTGTTGTTCGGCAAGAGTTCGGTGCGCGGCGAATGGAACAAGAATCACGCGTCGGTGTTCGAGCTGTTTGTCAATCATCAGGATTACCGCGACAATCTGCGGCTTCCGGTGGAGACGGATATGCTCTACACGACACCCGGCGCGACGGTCGAGCACACGATTCATCTGGACGATACCGACCGCGTGACGGTACAGGGCGGGACGAAAATGGAGTTGTGGGACGAGTACGGCGTGCAGTTTGTTCCGCGCGGCTCGCTGCTTTATCGTCCGAATGCTGCAACAGGCATAAGACTCTCGGGCGGTGCAGGATTTCGTCCGGTTTCGATATTCAGCTTGGAAGAGGCGGCGCACGCGGGATTCGAGAATGTAATCGTGCCGAAGACGCTGGCTCCCGAGCGCAGCACGGCGGGGTCGTTCGCTGTGAACAGGCAGTGGATTAAGACAGACTACGCAGTGAACAGCGACGTGTCGGTCTTCTATACGCACTTCGACGACAAGGTCGTGCTGCACTACGGACATCACGCCGGAGAGACGGTGTATGCGAATTCTCCGGAAGCCTACGCACTGGGCACGGAAGTGCAGACGGGAGTAACGCTCAACAGCGGCTGGACGTTCGACTTGGGCGGCAGAGTATCGAAAGTCAGATATGACGACGGGACGGGCACATTCCGCAATGCGGAGTTTCAGAGCGTGTATTCCGGCAACGGCGGGTTGACCAAGCATCTTCGCAAGCAGCACATGACTGCGGAAGTGAATGTGGGTGTGTTCGGGCCGCAGTATCTGCCCGAAGGACGCGGGCGCGAACAATCGCCGGCGTATGCTATCTGGAATCTCGGGTTATCCAAGGCGTGGAAGCGAGTGACGCTGTCCGGCACGGTCAATAATCTGTTTGGCTGGACTCAGCCGGATAGACCTTATCTCAGAGACCAGAGCGGCAATCTGCTACTCGATTCGTCCCTGATTTACGGACCGCAGCTCGGACGGACATTCGCCATGGCATTGACGTGGAAGTACGGCGGCAAGTAGCCGCGCAAGTGAAGTTAACTCAGACAAGCAATCAATCCAAGAATAGTCAGGAGTTCGAGATGTTTAGAGTCGTTTTGCTCGCAGTGGTGATTTGCGTCACAGCATTCAGCGCCTTTGCCGAAGAGAACGCGGCCGAAAGCGTGAGCGCGGCGGGCCGGTATCCGTTGACCGTCTGTCCCATCAGCGGAGAGACGCTGGGCGGGATGGGTGAACCGGTGACGAAAGTGTATGACGGGCGCGAAGTGAAGTTTTGTTGCGGGAACTGCGTCGCTCCGTTCGAGAAGGACCTTGCAAGTTCGATGAAGAATCTCGACCAGCAGATTATGGCGTCCCAGAAGGCGTCGTATCCGTTGGAGACGTGTGTGGTCAGCGGAGAAAAGCTCGGCGGAATGGGCGAGCCGGTCGCGCACATGTATAAGAATCAGGTTGTGATGTTCTGCTGCGACAACTGCATCAGCACATTTGAGAAGAGTCCGGACAAGTATCTGTCGAAGATAGAAGCCGCGGCGAAACCTGCTGAAACCGAACACAAGGAGTAAGCGGGTGACGAGGACGGTACTGACCATACTGTTGTTCAGCGCAGTCAGCTTCGCCCAAAAACCTCTGTTGTTCCAGCCGTGCATCATGTGCGAGATTCTGGACGACGATACCTCCTCCAAGGTTCTCGAGTTTTTTGCCGAGTACAAGGGCAAGGAGTATGCTTTTGACACGGAAGCGCATCGTGAAGCATTTTTGCGTGATCCGGAAGTATGGCTGACGTGGAATGACGAACTTGAGCCGGTCGGAAGGGCGACGCTCGTTCCCTCTTGAACGGGTTGACCCGGCGAGGGTGTGCTGCTCGGTTCGAGCAGTTTGAGAAGATTTTCGTTTAGCGGACGCTATGTTGACACCACCGTGGATCGCCCGCGCTGGCGGTTTACGGGAGATTACCTGTTTCATCCGCGAGTCAACGCGGGATTGGAGTTCAATCCGGCTGTCTCCGAAGTCACGATACGTGGAAATATCCGCGTGGTGGATGAAACTCGACTGTCGCCCAACGTATCGCTGGGCACATCAAGCGATCGCATCGGTTCGCCGGAAGGCACGCAGTGCTACTATGTGACGTTTGCCAAGACGATTCACAAGTTGCCGGTGTCACCCTATGTTTCGGTGAACTACAGCGAGTGGGAAGACGGTCTGACCTTTCCGTTCGGCGCGACATTTCGATTGTCGAAGAACTTCAGTGCTTTGCTGATGAATGACGGCCTGAAGCCGCATGCGATGCTGAACTTCGACTCGGGCCGAGGCTGGGGAGTATCGGCGCTTTGGATTTGGTTTGAGCGCGCCGGTGCTGCGTTTTCGGTGGGATTTTAGGAAGTTTCGGTTAAACCTCTTGCGATGGGGTGTGTCCAACCATTAGGATGCTCGAAATCGTGGACAAACCGGCAGCGAAAGGACCCCCATGCGGACTAAACTCAAGTTTCTCGTGACTCTGGCCCTGAGTGCGGCGATGCTGCAGATACTGGCGGGCTGCGATGAGAGTGCCTACTACTACGATGACGGGTCCTACCTGACGGATGAAGAAGTTCTGACGGAGCTGTTTCTCGACGACGATGAGATGGAAGGGCCTGACGTTTGGCAGGACGGGACAAATAGCGGGGGTCTGACCGCAGGCGGACTGGGTCAGCTTGACGACCCGATTGACCCGCTCGGCTGGTGGAGAGTCGGTCGGCGCAGTGCGACACGGGTGAATGTAGAATTCGATGACAATAACCACGCGACACTAACGAGGGTTCGTAGATTCAACGGGACGTTTCGCCTGCTGACTGACATGAACGGCAATTCGATGGAGACCGTCGAGAAGCCGATGTACAACGAACTTGTGCGCAAGGCTCGCGCTGTGCGAGTGCGCAATTCCGATGATCCGCGGCGCAACTGGAGGATCGTGGACGTCACACCCGAGGTGCTGCGCAGCTCGGCTCCCAATCCGAACACTGTGAACATCCTGAACATGACTATCGTGGGACGGAACGGCGATGTTGTGGTTGACATAGACCGTCCGCTGCGGAGCTATTTCAGCCGCGAGGAGTTACCGCGAGTCTACACGGGCGAAGTGCTGACCGTATATGTTGAGATTGAAGGAGCGATGCCTGGGCCGGTGGGTTCACTGCGTCCGGATGTGAATTACGGTGGACGTCCGCCGCGAACCGTGCTGCGCGATGACGGGGTGGCACCGGACGTGATCGCCGGTGACGGCTTATACACCGGAAGCTTTCGCGCAAGCCAGCGGCGCGGAGTGTATCATGTCGGGCTGGATTTCATCGACCACGAGACGATTTTCGACGACGAATCGCCTTACGACGCGACCGGTTGGGGCGTGCCCTATGTTGTCGTCAACAGGTGACAAAAGATTATTCCAACGCAGGACAGTTCGACTGACGACATGACCTGCATAGACGAGCAAGCCCCGCATGACGCGGGGCTTTTGCTTTGCCTGACTCCAGCCTGTTATTCAGTGCCCTGCACGGCGACGACTTGAAAGATGGCAAATTCGGGATCAATGACGGGAATAACGTGAGCGTTGTCTACGGTGACCGCAATGATTTCCTCATCCGAGAAATCGCCGGCAATGGAACGCATCACGAAGTAGCGGGTCGCGCAGAAGACACGATCCCAGCACAGCTTGAATCCATCACCTTGCCGCAAGAGCATGGCCCGTGCGGGCGGCTCTATTCCGATGCCGAGCAGATCGCGAATGGTGCAGATGATTGCGTCGCGCTCGTCAGGACCAAAGCTCTCGTAGTTTGCATAGTAGCGAATAATTCCTTGCTGGTCTACCACAAGATGTCCGCGCCCTTCATTATCCGTTGGGGACGACCCGCCGTTTTCCATATCGTAGGCGTAGCCGGTCGTGCGTCCATTGTAGAGCAGAGTGTAGCTTATCCCCGAATTGGCGCGAAATGTCGTGTTCACGTAGGTGCGGGGAAGGTTCCACACGTCAATTCCCAGCGTGGCGACCTCTGGGTTTCCCGAGAACGTCTGGTAGATTTGTTCTGAAAGCGGGCCGTCGGAAATGCAAATCGGGCAGGTCGCCCCGAAGAAGTTCAAGTAGACGACGCTTCCCAGATAGTTGGAAAGCGTTTCGGTGCCTTCGTCGGTCCGATTCAAGGTGAAGTTCGGGGCCACCATCCCCGCGAAGGGCCATGCGCCCGCCAGCCCCGCGTGCAGGAGCACGGAGGTCAGCAAGCAGAGGATGTGACGCTGCAGCGAGCGAATGGGACGGAGCTTTACGAGCCAGTTACTCATGACCGCTAAGATATACTGTCACCATTGGGAATGCAATAGAATCAAAAGGTCGCTCAAAGATTCGCGGCTGGGAGCGGCAGAAGCTATGGCAAGCTATTCTATGACTTTAGGAGTTTTATATCCGGCTTGTCAGGCAGTAACGCCATCGAAGAGAGGCATCGTGGCCTCAGCATTGGCTTGGGAGCGAACGCGGAAACTAAGTATATGTTCTGACTAAAAAAGAGCGGCGCAGACCAAGTCTGCGCCGCCTGAACAAAGCTAAAATGATGCACTTAGAACAGGTAAATCGTGAAGAACAGGAAGATCCAAATCACATCGACAAAGTGCCAATACCACGAGGCCGCCGCAAAGCTGAAGTGCCGTTCGGGCGTATAGTGACCCAGCCTCAGACGGAAGCCGACGATCAGCAGCATGATGATTCCCGTAGCGACGTGCGCGCCGTGAAAACCCGTCATGGCAAAGAAATGCGACCCGAACATTCCGCTCTGCAGCGTGAACTGATCATAAGCCTTCAGGAAGCCGTATTCGTGCCCCTGAAATCCCATAAAGATGATCCCCAGCAGAATCGTAAGTCCGGTCCAAGTGCGCGCGGCGGCCTTTCGGCCATGCTTCAGCATGTGATGTGCGATTTCCATCGTGACGGACGAACTCATCAGAATCAGCGTGGCAATCGCAGGCAGGGTGGTATCCAGATGCGGCGCCCCGACGGGAGGCCATTCGGGGAAATCGAAGCGACTGTAATAGTGATGCGCGAAGAAGGAGCCGAAGATGGCGGCCTCGGAGACGAGGAAGAGTTTCAACCCCATTTTCATCCAGCGGTCATCTTCGAGCACGTCGGGAAGCTCGGCATTTTCCTTGATCAGCGCCTGCGACCAGCCCATCAAACCGGTGATGGTCAAGAGACCGCCAACCACCATAATCGATACGGAGGTCGACGCATCCCAGAGCCAGAGCAGGAATCCGAGCACGAGCAAGCCGATGGCCGCGGCCGAGAAGATCGGCCAGTAGCTTGGCGGCGGGAGATGAATGTGCTCGTGTTGGGCGTGATGCCCGTCTTGTGCGGCAGTTGGCTGCATGCTATACTATTTGCGAGTGAGAGAAATCAATGAAAACCATAACGCTGGAAGTTCACACCGTAGTGCACCAGATAGATCAAACTGAGCACGGTGACGATGACCACGGAGGTAACAAGCCAGAAGACCATTTTCCTGTTACGGTGTCTGACTTCAGGTGGAATCGGCTGCGAGTGCATCACTTGCCTCCTGAGCTTTGCGCAACATTGGGAATCTGACGATTCTTCTCCATGTCTTCGGCATTTTTCTCGAAGATGGTGTAATGGAGCGTCACTTGTTCAACCTTGGGATCCATATCGGCACTCAATACCGAGATGACGGTGAAGGTCTTTTCCTCGCCGGGTACCATGGTCTGGTCGTCGAAGCAGAAACACTTGGTCATCGTGAATTTGGTGGCCGCCTTCTCAGGCAGGATCGAATGCACGGGTCTGAAGTGCACGGTGTCCTTCGACATATTCACGAAGCGATATTCGTTCTCGAAGGGCTTGCCGACTTCCACCGTCTGCACCGATTGCTTCGGCTTAAAATAGACGGGCAGCGAGCCGGCCGTTACACCTGTGTAGAGCACTTTGCACATGCGGCCCGTATCGGCGTATTCCACATCGTTCAGCGGTGAAATCGAAAATCCGATTTTCTGGCAGAACATTCTGAACAGCGGTACCTGCGCATAGGTGAACCCGAACATGATGATGATGACGGGTATCAACAGCAACAGAGCCATGCGCTTGTTCTTGCGCTTCTGTTCGGGAGTCTTATAATCTTGCGATTCCAAGGGACAATTCCTTCGCAGTCCGAGTCACGGGCGTCCCGCGCTTGGTCTGCAGCGGTGCGCTATTTGCCGATGGCCACGTCGGCCATAATGACGACAAACAGCGCGGTCAGATAAACAATCGAGTATTTGAAGAGGCTCCAGGCATAGTTTTGTTCCTGTCTCTTCAAGAGTTGCCAAGCTTTGTAGACGAAGACCGCGCCTAAACCAAGGGCAGCGGTCAAGTAGAGCAATCCCGCGTGCAGGAGCAGCGAAATCACGACGAGCGCCAGGGTATAGACCATAATCTGACGGTGAGTTTCGCGGTCGCCCTTGATGACGGGGAGCATGGGAATTTTCACGCGCGCATAGTCATTCTTCACACACAGCGCGAGCGCCCAGAAGTGCGGAGGCGTCCAGAAGAAGACAATCAGGAACAGCAGCCACGGAGTGAGAGAGACGGAACCGGTCGCGGCAGCCCAAGCGATAATCGGAGCCATCGCTCCGGCGGCACCGCCGATGACGATATTCAGGTGCGTGCGCGGCTTCAGCCAGAGTGTATAGTAGAAGCTGTAGAAGGCAATCGTGGCAAACGCGGTGAACGCGGCAAGCCAGTTGAAGAGCAGTCCGAAGAGTAGCACACCAGAAACTCCGCAGGCAATCACGAAATACAGGGCAGGACGCGGCTCCAGCGATCCTGTGGCAAGGGGACGGCGATTCTTGGTGCGGCCCATCTTAGCATCAATGCCGCGCTCAAAATACTGATTCAATCCGTTGGCACAACCGCCTGTGAGCATCAGGCCCAGCATCACCGCCCAGAAGCGCCAGTCACTCGCCTTCAGCGACCCTTCAAGCATGAGTGCCGCCGCGCCGGTCAGCAAGACCAGCAGCATGATGGACGGCTTCATCAGGTTTACAAAATCGCGAAAACGGGACATGTTGCTCCAAGGTTGCGCCGATGCGAGTCTGAGACTGCGTCGGCAGGCATTCGAACTAAACGGCCGGAACGGCTTGCGTCTTAGGTTCCACAACGTCTTCGGAACGCGGAACGTAAGCAATTTCGTGTGTCACGATAATCAGGACCATGAAGAGCAGGAAGGCAATCGAAAGATGCAGCATGGCCATATAGGGTGGCACTTTCATCAGCAGATTGCCAATACCGAGCAGAATCTGCAGAACGAGAATCGTGGCGGTTGCCCGCAAGGCGACACGCCCGCGCGCTGAGATCGGCTCTTTCATGGCCCGCACGATGAGGTGAATCACGAGACCCGCAGCGACAAATGCCCACCAGCGATGAAAGAACTGAATCAGAATCTGGTTCTGCCAGAGATTGGCAATCGCAGGGGAATACCACTCGCCCCATAACACGGACATCGGCGGCACCCAATGGTCACCGACCTTGGGCCACGTGTTCATCATCAGTCCGGCACCCGTTCCGGCGACCAATCCACCCGAGACAATCTGAATCAGCGTCGCTCCGATAGCTTCCTTGCCGAAGCGCTGCAACTTGCGGGCGTTGGGCCTTAGCGGGTCACCCCACCTCGAGAGCTTCAGAGCTTGCCAGAACAGCAGCGCGAAGATAATATAGGCCGTCCCCAAATGCAGGGACAATACGGCCGCCGCCAAATCGAGCTTGACAACCATTCCTCCCAGCACGGCTTGAAAGATGACGAGCGCCGCGCCTACCAGCAACGGCTTCTTAGTCACCGCCCAGATTTCCGGTTCTTTACGCGCACGCAGGATAATCGCCAAGTAGACGATACCCACCAGCGCGGCAAGAAAGCGGTGGAAATACTCAATGGCAAATTGCATCTCAAACGTCGAGAGCGACATGCCGTCGGTCAATGCGGGATAAGCCTGCTTGTAGTCGTCAAAGACCTTCTGCCATCCGCTGTCAGAGAACGGCGGCAGTAAACTGCCGTTAATCAGCGGCCAATCGGGAATTGAAAGGCCCGACCCCGAAATGCGGACAAACCCTCCCCACAGCATCAGCACAGTAATGAGCATGGAGAGGAGCAGCAGCCATGAGGCCAATCTGCGTGCGGGAGATATACCTGTCATGATAAGGTTCCAGTTCCGGCGGATAAGTTGTTATCGGCCGCGGCCGCGCAGTAGTGCACGACCATTCAGGAATGACCAGCTCGGAAGCTGCGTCTTGTAATGAGTATAAGTTAGATTACGAGACGACGGGAATCGTCTTGAAGTTCTCTTTCGGGGGAGGCGAGGACGTCTTCCATTCGAGACTGTCCTGTATATCGTTTGCATCCCAAGCGTCATCGCTTGCGGTCACGGGTTGACGTGCGGCCTGAATAATGCTCCAGACAAACAGCACACCACCGACGAGCATGAAGAGATATCCGAACGACATGAACTTATTGAGTCCTTCAAACTCGGGGCGATAGACATAGGTGCGGCGGGCCATACCCTGCATCCCGACCCAGTGCATCATGAAGAACGTCATGGACATGCCGATATACATCAGCCAGAAGACCACGTTGCCTAATTTTTCGGAGAGAAACTTTCCGGTCATTTTGGGGAACCAGAAGTAGGTGGCCGCAAGCAGCGACATCACGGAACCGCCGAACAAGACGTAGTGAATATGTCCGACGACGAAATAGGAGTCGTGCAGCTGTATATCGACGGGCACGTTGCCAAGCCAGACACCACCGATTCCGCCGAACACGAACAACGAAATCATCCCAAGTGCAAACTTCATCGCGGCCGTGAAGCGCAGCGTGCCGCCCCACATCGTAGCCAACCATGAAAAGACTTTGACACCAGTGGGGACGGCGATCAGCATGGTCATGAACGCGAAGAACGCACGAACCCACGGGGACAGACCGGTCGTGAACATATGATGCGCCCAGACCATGAAGCCAAGAATACCAATGGCGGCAATGGCGTAGACCATCCCCGTGTATCCAAAGACGCGTTTCTTGGAAAACGCCGCGACGATATGGCTGATTGCCCCGAAGCCGGGAACGATCATGATGTATACGGCAGGATGCGAATAGAACCAGAAGAGATGCTGATAGAGCACGGGGTCACCGCCTTCAGACGGGCGGAAAAAGCCCGTTCCGAAGTGTCGGTCAAGCAGCACCATCGTCACCGCGCCCGCGAGCACCGGCGTGCCGACGAGAATCATGAAGGCGTTGGTCAGCCACGCCCACACATAGAGCGGCATCTTCATCATGCTCATGCCGGGAGCGCGCATGTTGAAAATCGTAACGATGAAATTGATCGCGCCGAGGATGGATGATGCGCCGGTCAAATGCACGACCAGGATCCACATATCGACCCCGGGCGTTCCACTATATTGCGCGGACGTGAGCGGTTGATAACTCGTCCATCCGCCGCTGGCGGCTCCGCCTTCGACAAAGAAACTGGCAATCGCGATCAGTGCGGCAGGAATCAACAACCAGAACGAGAACGCGTTGAGTTTGGGGAAGGCCATGTCGCGCGCGCCGATCATGATGGGCACAAGATAGTTGCCAAAGCCCGCCATCGCCGGAATAACGACAAAGAAGATCATGATGGTGGCGTGCATCGTGACAAACTGGTTATAGAGTTCGGGGGAAACCAGTCCGCCCGAGCTTTCCCAGAGCTGCGCACGAATCATTCCGGCAAGGAATCCGCCGACGATGCCCATGACCAGCGCGTAGACGAGATACATGATCCCGATCTCTTTATGGTCGGTGGAGGACATGTAGCGCAGCAGCCAGTGCTTCTGAGCGGTCTCAGCCATTGACCACCTCGCTTTCAGTTATCGACGGGATCATCGCACTATGAGTGCCTTCGGCGTCCGGAGTGCCGCTCGTGCCGGTCTTTTTCGCCTCAAGCCAAGCTTCAAACTCGGCATCGCTTACCACTTCCACATCAATCCACATTTCTCCATGCAGCGGGCCGCAGAGTTCGGCGCACTGTCCTTTGTATTTTCCTATGGGAGCCTTGAACCAGGCATGCGTGATGCGGCCCGGGTTGGCATCCTGCTTCACACCGAAACTCGGCACCCACCAAGAGTGAATTACGTCCACGCTGGTCAGGTTCAGCGTAATGACCTTGTCGGCCGGCACAACGAGCGGTTCGTTGGCATAGCCGATGTCGTAACGCGGAAGGCGATATTCCCAGAAGAATTGGTGGCCGATCACTTCGACGACGAGGTCGGATTTGGGAGGAACTTCAATCTTCTTCAATGTGCTGTAAGCCGGAACGGAGATTGCGATCAGCGTCAGCACAGGGATGACCGTCCAGAGGATTTCCAGCTTGAGATTGTCGTGGAATGTGGCCGGTTTGTGTCCGCGTTTCGCGTTAAACTTCCAGATCGCGTAGACCAGCAGCACCTGCGGCAGGAGCAGGAACGGCAGAGTCAGACCCAGCATGATGTTGAACGTGTCGCGCACTTCCTGAGCCACAGGCGTGACGGGATCGAAGATCCACGAAGTCACGGGATCCGCGAACGCGGCGACGGGAAGAAGCGCGAGTGCCAACCAATGAAGAGACGTTTTGGACATCAGGAAGGATTGCCCTATAGTGAATTAGAAAACTCGAAACAGCGGAGCCGTCGCGGCTCGAAGTTCAATTTGATGAAAGCCTCTGAATGAACGCGTAGAGTTGGTCCAGCTGGGCACGCGTCAAAGCCCCGAAGCCGGGATGAATCCGACCGGGCCGTCCGTTGAGAACGATGTCATCAAATCTTGCGCGATTGGACAGCCACGGTGCGCCGGTTGCGTAGAGCGGCGCGGTCTGACCATAGCGATACGGGTTCACCGAAACGATGACATTGCTCATGCCTTCGCCGCGCTGACCGTGGCAGGACGCACAACGGTTCAAATACAGCTGCGCACCTGCGTCGTTTGCATCAATCGTGTGCGGCCGATTGTCTGCCGTAATGTAGCCGGACTTCTTGATTTGCTGCATGGCCAGCGCAATCGGGATACGGCCTTCATTAGACTCGCCGCCTTGCTCCGCTGTGGCCGTTCCCGCATCACCTGCTGCACCCGCCGGAGCTTCCGGAAGCACTGCGAGCACCGCGTCATCAGTCGGAGCCGGATTGGGGATCAACGTCCGGACATAGTGCACCATCGCCCAGACGTCGCGCGCCGGCAGCAGTGAGAAGCTCGGCATCGAGGTTCCCGGCGAGCCTTTCATGAGGGTATTGTAGATGGCCGCGACATCGGTACCATACTTAAACTGCTCAGTCTTATAATTACGCGCAGGCGGATTCAAGCCCGCTGAGCGCGGACCGTCCCCTTGGCCGTCGTTGCCGTGACAGGACGCGCAGTTAATCTGATAGAGCATCTTGCCGTCGGCAGAAAGACCGGTTTCCTGGGCAAGCGCGCGGTGATTCACGACCTTGGAAGCAGGGACAGCCTTGACGGGCGGAGGGAGCGACGCGCCGATCTGCTCACCAGTGCTGAACTGCCACTTGAAAATCACGGCAATCAGAATGATGCCGAAGATCGTGACCGGCACGTACAGAAAGAGACTGCTGTTCTTGGGGCTAACGTCGCTCATTTATTCCCAGAACCTCCAGTTTGCGCTGGCTAAGACGTGCGGATCGCCGACCGGAATCAGCGAGTGCCTGCTCATCCAACGGGACACAAAAAATCCGAATAATCCGGTGAACATGGCGAGCGTGCCGATTTCAATCCACGCGATCGGAACGAACGAAGAGTGGTGAGCGGGCACAGAGATCCAGTAGATGTCGAGGAATTGCCCGATAATCACACCCCAGCAAACGATCATCAGCCACAAATCATGTTTCTTCTGCCCTTGGCCGAGCAGGCCGAAGAAGGGCAGCACGAACTTGAAGAACCACGTGGCGTAGGCCACTTCGAGCCAGCCTCCTTCAGAACGCTTCAGATAGAAGAAGGTTTCTTCCGGCAGATTGGCATACCAGATGAGCATGAACTGCGAAAAGCCGACATAACACATGAAAATCGTAAAGGCAAACATCAGTCCGGAGATGTCCTTGACATGCGACGGCGTGGCGACATCCTTCAACTGACCGTTCTTCAGTTTGACGAAAACGATAATCATCAGCGCGAGTGTACTCTGGAAAATACCCGCGAAAGTGTAAACCGTGAACATGGTCGAAAACCACTTTGGCTCCATGCTCATCAGCACATCATAGCTGAAAAAGGCGAAGGTCGGCGCAAACAGCATCACCGCAAGAATCGCGAACTTTGTTGCCTTGGGAGACAGATCTTGGTTCCCGCCGGCATCCTGCGCGAGAGAATAGTTAATAAACTTCCGCGCGACGAAAATCCAAATCAGGAAGAACAGGATATTGCGTCCGGCAACCATGTCGAAGCTCAGCCAGCGCATTTTCGCTGAACTGTGGATGTTGTGGTCATGCCCCATCCAGCTGTATATACTTGCACCTTCCATGTACATGCCGACGAGCATGATCAGGAACAGCACGAACGCGACAGGAAGAAAGGACATGAAGGCCTCGGCAAGCCGGCGCGGAATGATCGCCCATCTGGCGTTGACGGCGCGGTTGATGGCGATGAACATATAGCCGCCGAGCGAGAAGCCGGTAAAAATAAAGACGGCGTTGAAGTAATTCAGCCAGGCGCGCGTGGAATCCACGGCCAATCCTCCGAGAAAGGCGAGCGCTCCCAGTGCGATCAAGCCGATGAACAACGAGTTCAAGGACTTCGGGAGACTCAGTGGTCCCGGATTCTCAATATGTGTTATTGCTGCGTGAAGAGACACGTTGATTTGCTCTCCTTATCGCTTCGGCCAAAGCACGGGTTTTGCCGTGTCTGGCGCATCATCTTCAAAACTGAAATTGCCTGTGGCCATGGCCAGACTGTCCTGCGGCAGCGGATGTGCGGCGCGTTGCAAGGCGCGAATGTAGTGAATGATTGCCCAACGTTTATCCGCAGGTACCTGCTGCTTGTAGCTGGGCATTAAACCCTGACCCATCATAATGGTGTGATAGATGCGGCCGTCGGGCCATGCAAGCAGTTTCTCCGACAACAATGAAGGGGGCATGGTGAACTTCGGAACGATGTAGCCCTTGCCGTCGCCGGTCACTCCATGGCACACAACACAGTAAGTGTTGTAATATTTTCGCCCGGCCTGCAGCACGTCTTCTGTCGGAGTCAAGGGATTCGCCAAGGCATTCGCTGCGCTCGTGTCCAGCAGTCCAATCGTATACGGTTCAAAATTCACGGGCACGGTTCCCGCGGGGGGCACTTTCATCCCCACTCCATTTGGCGAATGCGGGTCGTATTCCTGGGCCTTCAGCGAGGCCTGCCGGTACATATCAGGCATGTATTCGAGATTCGGGAAGCTCTTCTTGCCGCAGGAAATCATCAGGAACGCCGCGAGGAGCAGCGCAACATGCTTAGACATGCTTCACCTCCTCCGCACCGTGTGACTTCAGATAGTTCTCCACGTCGGCGGCATTGACTCCATCAAGCGGAATCACAAGACCGAATTTATTGTCGGTAAAGCGCTCGTCATGCACGACCGGTTTCGTCGTCGGCAGCTTGCAGGCGGCCCACATGGCGATAAATGTCGAGATGCCGCCAATCAAGACACCGCATTCAAACATGATTGGAAAGAAGGCGGGCCAAGCGTTGAGCGGCTTACCCCCGATGTTCATGGGCCACTCCACGACGTGCACCCAATACTGAAGCGAAAAGCCGAGAATCGCTCCGGTCAGACCCATGCCCAGCGTCACCCACGGCACCCACGACTTGCCGATGCCAAGCGCCTTTTCGAGCCCGTGAATGGGATACGGTGTCAGCGCGTCCAGCCGCTTCCAGCCCTTCTGCCGCGCGCCATCAGCGGCTTGCAACAGCACATCGGGATCGGAATAGACTCCGATAAGAGTGTGATTAGCCATGGAGACCTACCTTCGACGTATCCGCCGGCTTGGGTAGAGTTTGCTTGATTTCGGCCATTGCAATCGTCGGGAAGACTCGTACGAATATCAGGAATAGCGTAAAGAACAATCCAAAGGCGCCGATGGTCCAACCGAAGTCGAAGATGGTCGGCACGAAGTTGTCCCAGTTCGTCGGAAGGAAGTCACGATGCAGCGAAGATACGATGATGTTGAAGCGCTCGAACCACATCCCGACGTTGACCAACAACGAGACCACAAACATCACCGGAATCGAACGGCGCATCGAGCGGAACCAGAAGACTTGCGGCACCGCGACGTTGCAGAAGAACATGATGTAGAAAGCCCACGAGAACGGTCCGGTCAGTCGGTTCATGAAGACATACTGCTCGAACGGATTCTCGCTATACCATGCCACGAAGAATTCGGTCAAATAGGCGTAGCCCACGAGCATGCCGGTCAGGAGGATGATTTTGTTCATCAACTCCATGTGTGTGACGGTGATGTAATGCTCGAGGTTGAACGCCTTGCGCATAATCACCAACAGCGTCACCACCATTGCGAATCCCGAAAAGATTGCGCCGGCCACAAAGTAGGGCGGGAAGATGGTGGTGTGCCAACCCGGCAGAATGGACGTGGCAAAGTCGTAGGACACGACCGTGTGGACTGACAACACCAGCGCGGTGGACATTCCTGCGAACAACAGGTAAGCCTTTTCGTAGTGGTTCCAGTCGCGCATCGAGCCAATCCAACCCAGCGAAAGCGCGCCGTAGAATTTCTTTCGAAGAACGTTCTTGGCCTTGTCCCGCATCGTGGCGAAGTCGGGCACCAATCCCGTGTACCAGAAGAGCAGCGAAATCGTCAAGTATGTGGAAATAGCGAAGACGTCCCACAGCAACGGCGAGCGGAAATTCACCCACAGCAGCCGGTCGTTGGGATAGGGCACCAACCAATAGGCAACCCACTGACGGCCGGTGTGCAGCAGCGGAAAAATTCCGGCCGTGCAGACCGCAAAGATGGTCATAGCCTCTGCGGAACGGTTGATCGCCGTACGCCACTTCTGCCGCAACAGAAAGAGAATTGCCGAAATCAAGGTTCCGGCGTGTCCGATACCAACCCAGAACACGAAGTTCGTGATGTCAAACGCCCAGCCGTAGGGATGACTGATTCCGAAGATACCCTGGCCGCGGACGAGCAGGATATAGATGACGATGACACCAACACCCAGAAGGCCCGCAGCGGTAAGAAACGCGAGCCACCAAGCGATGGAAGGCATACGTTCGGTCGGCGCGGTGACATCGCGCGTTACGTCGTGCAGTCTGATATCGGTTGAGAGAATATGCTCCGCCGGAACGCTCACGAGTGATGCCCTCCGTCGTGGTTCTCCGCCCCGCCGTGGCCGCCATGACCACCGTGCGAGTCGCCGGCACGCGCCGGACGATTGCGCAGTTTGGTGAAGTATGTCACCTGCGGCTTCGTGTTGATTTCGCCAATCACATGATAAGCGCGCGGGTCTTTGTTCATATGGGAAACCTGACTATCAGGATTGTTCGTATTTCCGAAACTGATCGCGTTGGTCGGGCAGGACTGCTGACAGGCCGTCTTAATGTCGTCATCGCGCACCGGACGGTTGAACTCGCGTGCGCGCTCCTTGCCTTCACGAATCCGCTGTTGACAGAACGTGCACTTCTCCATGACGCCCTTTTCGCGCACAGTGACTTCAGGGTTCAGCACGAGCTGCAGCGGATGCGGTTCGTAGGCAGCGAACGTATATTCGTGCCAGTTAAAGCGGCGCACCTTATAAGGACAGTTGTTTGAGCAGTATCGCGTTCCGACACAACGGTTATAGACCTGCATATTCAGGCCTTCTTCGCTGTGAATCGTCGCCACGACCGGACAAACAGTTTCGCAGGACGCGTTATCGCAATGCTGGCAGAGCATCGGTTGATACGTAAACTCGGGTTCGTGCTCGTCGCCGCTGTAGTAGCGGTCTACGCGAATCCAATGCATTTCGCGGCCCAAACGAATCTGATCGACTCCGACGACGGGGATATTGTTTTCGACCGAACAGGCGGCGATGCAGGCGTTGCAGCCGATGCACGCGGTCTGGTCAATCGCCATTCCCCACTTGTTGCCCTTGTATTCAAACTCGGGATACATCGACATCAGTTCATGCTCATGCCAATGACCGGCGGTCGGGTCTTTCAAGTAGGAGTCAAATGTCGCTTCGGCGACTATCGGACGCCCTTCGGTGTAGTTGTGACCCTGCACGTCCGGCAATTCTTCCCAACGGCCGGTCTTTTCAATCGTCACGGCATCGCCTGCCGTGCGCAAGGCCCCGTTGCCGACAGCGCACAAGGCAAATGCATTGCCACCGATGCCATTTCCCACGCGACCAACGGATTCGCGGCCCCAGCCCGTCTCAATCGTTACGACATCCTCGATGTCGCCCGGCTGCACGTGCACTGGCACTTCAATCGTCGCGCCGTTTGCCGTGACGCGAACGTAATCTCCATCCCGCACGCTCAACTTGCTCGCTGTCTTCGGCGCAAAGTTGGCAAAGTTCGTCCAACTGACGCGCGCGACCGGATGCGGAAGCTCCAACAGCCACGCATTGTTGCCGTTGCCGTCTACACTCACATGCGGCGAAGGCATCACCACCAATTGCAGGTCTCCACCTGTTCGCGGCGCGCTTAACTGCGTCAATCCTGAACTGGAATACGCCCGCGCTGACGGCTGCTTGCGCAAGTCCAGGACTCCATCACGCAGCGCACCGTGCCAGAATGACGTGAAGTCTGCAGGGAACACGCTCGCCGAATAGACTTTGGATTGCCACGTGGCCATCACGAAATCATGCCAAGTGCCTTCAAACTTACCCAAGCCTGAGCTGTCAGCGGTTCGCGCAAATTTGATCAGCGACTCTTCTGAAGCGCGGCAGTCGTGCAGCGGCATGACCGCAGGTTGAATCACCGAATACAGACCGGCCTGCGGCTCCGCATCGCCCCAGCTTTCCAGCCAGTGGAGACCGGGAAGCAGATACGTAGCCAATCGTCCGGTTTCATCGGCGCGGTCTCCCAGATGAACAATCGTCTTGGCTTTCGCAAACGCGCTCTTGATTCCGGCGGATTCGGGTAATGAGTAAACCGGATTTGTTCCATACACAATCAAGACGTCAATCTGTCCGCCGTTCAGCCTATCAAGCAGGTCTTGCATGCCGACGAATGACCCCTGCGCCTGCAGCGAGGGCGAACCGTTGCCGTCGACTGTAACACCTTCGTTCCCGAGCATCGCATTCAGCAGGCAGGCGACCAGCTGATGATCCAGAGAGTCACCGCCCATCACAATGCTCTTGCCTCGAGCGGCCCACAGTTCTGTTGCCACGCGACTAATCGTGCCGGCAGCAAGTCCGTACTGTGATTCAACCTGCGCCGGGCTGAAACGGCTAATCGCCGATTGTGCACTTCCGTCGAGCGAAATCACACTGTGACCTGCCGCGGACAGTGCATTTGCAACAGCCAAACCGAATCCGACGCTCTGTCCGGGCTTCATTCTGAAGCGCTCGTCGGCATTGGAAGCAGTGAAAGTCGTGGAGCAATCCGCGCTGACGAGCTTATTAAGTTTATGGTCCTTTACATGACGCTTCTGGCCGAATCCCACTTGCCATTCGAGGCTTGAATAGCCTGTTCCGAGCGGGTCGGCTTCCAGACAGAGCACATAGTCTGCCAGATCGAAGCGATAGGACGGCAGTACAGCCGCGCCATAGGAAAGCTCGTTGGCCTTTCGTGCGGCTTCATGCGTCCAGGCGTCATATGTATAGTGCTTCGCACCGAAGCTCTCGCAGAAGTCCGCGATCACCTTCGTGCGCGCCGGACCGTGCACGGTTCCCGTAAGCACGGCAACTCGTCCTTGAGCAGCCTTGAGAGCGTCCGCGATTTCCGCATCCGCCGTGCCCCAGCTGATGACGCTTGGCACTCCGCCGGTCATCTTCAGCGGACCGGTCAAACGGTCGGGGTCGTAGAGATTAAAGATGTCATACTGGCCGCGTGCATCCAACGTGCCCTTCGAGAGTGGATGCTGCGGATTCCCTTCGAGCTTGATCGGACGGCCTTCGCGCGTTTTGATCAGCACGCCATTACCCTGCGCTCCGCCTGCGGCAGACGCGTAGTAGTTTGGGATACCGAGTGTGATCTCTTCAGGCTGATTGATGTACGGAATGATCTTCTGCGCCGGCCGCAATCCGCAGCCAGCTGTCGCAAAGACCATGGCCGCGCCCGACAACTTCAGGAAGTCGCGGCGTGAGACGTTCTTTTCTTCTCCGCCGTTCTGCTTGACCTTGAGTTCTACAAATCCCGCGACTTCAGAGAGCAGCGTCGGCTCGCCGGTAAGCGAGAACTTGCCCGCTTGCTCGCGGTCGAAGAACTCCTGCGGCTTGGAGTAGAACTCGGAGTGCTTGACGGCCAAAGTCTTGTCGTCACCCTGAAGCTCGGAGAGAGTTGTCCAATGACGCTTGAGTTCAGGTGCGGGGGCCGCAGTTGGATTGATGGGGTGCTCTCGGCTCATTGGTGGCAGGCGTTGCAGTCTTGTGGACCACCGTTATCACGGTGGCATTGCAGGCAGTCGCCCATGTTCAACTTTCGGTATTGATAAACCTTGTCCATGGTCTCCACGGGTCCATGGCACACCGCGCAATCGAAGCCCTTCCGGATGTGCCACTGGTGTGAGAAGTAAGCATGGTCGGGCACCGAATGAATACGTTCCCATTCAATCGGCTTCCCCGTGTTGTAGGCTTCGGTGAGCTTGATGATGTTGGGCTTGTCTACTCCAACCACGCTATGGCAGTTCATGCACACGTTGAGCGCGGGCACGGTGGCATGCTTGGAATGCTCGGCCGAGCTGTGGCAATACAGACACGGGATGTGATTATCGCCCGCATGAATCTTGTGGCTGAAGGGAATGGGCTGGGGCGGCGCATACCCTTTGTTGCTCCAGGCCCACATAAACACGTTGTAGCCAAATACCAAGAAAGCTACGGTGTAGATTAGGCCAAGGACCTTTCGGCTCACAGGCAGTTCCTAAGAGTTGGTGAAAAAATACGCAAACTACCCCTCGCCGTACGACTTTCAGTCAAGCCGTGCGGGACAAATCAAAGATATGCATGAATTTGGCGGCCCTTGAGAGAATCGGAATCGGGCCAATTCGGGGGGACTCAAACAGAACTTCGGAAAACGGCGGTAATATAACAACTCTGCCTATCGGAAGCAACGATGAATTCATTGAATTCTGTGCAACTTAGGTGCTCCGGAAGAGACAGAGAAGTCTTACTTTTTGAGGGTCAGGCTTCGTTTTCTTGATTTAAATGTCTCGAAAAATAGCGTCAGTTTCTAACATTTTTACAGAATTGGACGGATTACGTCAGATTAAGCCCAAGAAAAGACCCGACTTCAATCGGCCGGGTCACTACGATGCCACAACATAGAAAGGGAGGAGAATGTCTATTTCTTCTTCACCTTGCCTCCTGCCTCTCTTGGGTCAAGGAGTGCCTCGCCATTAGCCATATCCTCTCGGGGCACGATGATCGGGGCAGCTTGTGTACCTCGTAAACGCGAAACTACATGATAAAACTGCATTTCCTCTGAAGGTTCGCCAAACGAGAAGCTTTGGACGGTTCCGGGCACAGTATCCATCAATCGGAAACCGCCGTCCGCGGAATCACAGGAGTAAATGTCATAATAATCGGGAAACGTCGGTACCCCTTGCACATAGAAGACTGGAGGAGTCCAGTATAGTTTGAAATCCCCATCAGTAAAGGCCAGCCGCAGATCAACGACTCGGCCGGCAGGGACGTTTTCAAGATTCCCGATTTCCACATACTCGCCATTCTGATAGAAGGGCTCACCCTGCCCATTCAGCCAGACAAACGAGATGTTGGGCGCAAACAGCACTGCCCACTCGCCGAGATTACCATTGATTTCAAGAGTGTCTCCTCGAATTGACCAATCGGCATCCACAGGAACCGGACTCTCAAACAACCTGCGAGTCGGCGTGCCCCAGTCCACAAAGGTGCACTGACGCGCGGCACCCATACGAATCGCACCGGTCACATCGTTGCGCACGACCACAGCCAACGAGGCATTTGTAGTTAGGGAATCCACAGTGATGTAGCCGTTATGACCATGCGTAATCGCGCAGGTCGCTTCAAATCCGCTGTTGTCTCCCACTCTCAGAACCGTCAGGCCCGAGCTGCTGTGCAGCAATTGCGCCTGCGCCTGATTAGGGCGACGCGGATAAAACGCGTTGACAAATTTGACGGCCGTATCCGGTGCCGCATTGTTGATGTACATTCCCCAGCCGCCTATGCTGCTTTCATAGTAGTTGGAGTAGTAGTATTGGTGCGTGCGGTTCGCAGGGGACAGCATAAACATATCGGAATCCGTGCGCAGCCCGTCTATAAACACACTGTTTCCGGCATACGTGTAGATTTGACTCGGATGTCGAATCACAAATGAGAATGTGCTGGTGTTTGTCGCCTTTAAATCATCCAGCACAACCACCAGGTCGGGACGCACATACAGAACGTGCCGCTTAAACTTGGTCAGTCCCAAAACCGCAGGATAGGAGCTCGTCGCGTCTCCGACAATATAGTCCACGTTCTTAAGCATGAACGTGTCCGCAAGGTGGGGATTCATCGACAACTCATCGATCGGCAGCGGCCAGATGCCTTTGGTGCTGTCACCAATCTGACCTTGACCATTCACCAGTATTGTCGTTGTATTGTACGTTCTATGAAACGGCGATTGAAGCCCGGCTGCTTGCACAATATAGTCACGGCCATACGATAGCGTGAACGCGTTTTGCTCAGGAAGGAAGTGTGAAGGTTCCCACGCCCCCACCGGACCCTGACCCCAGTATCTTTCATAGGCGTTTCGACCACAGACAAGTCCGCACTTTAGGGTAACGTATGTTGCGTTGGTATCCGCCCACGCACTTCTTCCAAAGTAAGTATCCTGATCGGTGGCGATCCACGATAAGTCGGTCGGAACCTCCTGCGGCACAGTTGGATCGTAGAAGAAGAAATCGAATGGCCCGTCGAGACTGTAACCTATCCGGTTGATAATCTGCTGGCGCATCCACTGTGCGTGTCCATCTCGATACTCGCGCGCCAATAGCGCAAGCTGGTCATCCGGCCCATACCATTCGTCAGCTTGGGCTTCGTTGATCATCGGCACTTGTGTGACAATCGGGTGCGAACCGTAAACACGATACTTGGCCATACTTTGGATCCATGGCGTCTGAAAGTAGTTGATGTTCCGCTGCTCGCGCATTAACCACAGATGCGGCAACATCGTCCACGAGATAAACCCCCAGTAGTTCATGGCTTCGTACCACGACCCGTCCGTGACCGGTCCGTAAAGCGCGAGAACATTCTGCAGATTATCAATCGCCATCTGTTCCCAGATCTGCGCCTGCGGCTCTTCCTCGTAAAGCGCGTAGCACGCCGAGCCGAGATAGCTCATGCTGTTGATGTTATGATTGTGCATGTAGGCGTCGGTCCACCAGATCCAGCGGGGATCCGCCGCCGCCATCCGCTCCATTTGAGTCCGCAACTTGATCCGAACCGTGTCGCGCTGTGCCTTCGTCCAGTGCGGATAGAGCCAGTCATACGCCAACGCTAAAGCAAAGAATGCACGACCAGAGTAGATGTCCATGTTCTGATTAGCACCGGGTTCCCACTGTTCATACCGGCACAGCGCCATGGCTTTGTTCTTCGCGTTATTGATGTAAGTCTGAGTAGGAGTCAATACCGCCTTCATAGCGGCAAGAGTGATCATTCTGCCCATGTTCGCGTAACTGACCTCTTCCCAACGCTCGGGCGGCAACGGCACGTAGTTGAAATCAATAAGCACAGCTGTGTTTAACTGCTGGTAGAAGCCTAAATGGGTCGACGCCGCGCGCGCCTGCAAGGTCGGAATTTCCGCGGCAGTGAAGAACAACTTGGGATGGACGGCCTCATCAAACGTGGTGACGAGCATTGCGGCCGCATTATTGGAAGGATAGCTGTCGGTGCCCTGCGCCGTTAATGTTGCGCGCAAGTAGTAACGCGACTCAAAAGCAGGTGTCCAATTAAACCAGAGGACGGTATTCTGATATCCGCTTAAGACGAAATTGCTGGAATCCACCGCAGTCCACGAACTGGAGTCGGTCGAAGCCCACAGCTTAACCTGTCCGGTTTCGTTACCTCCGTAATTCCTGAGACTCACCCGGACTGGACACACTTGACCGACGCTTGTCCCCAAGCCGTAGTCCATATCAATAATTCCGGTGTCGTCAGGATTCTGCAACACCCAGCTTACGAGATTCTGTACGAGCAGCGCGCGAGCGTTGCCGGACGTTGTAATTCTTCGGATTGACCCGCAAAGGTATGCCTGACGCGGCACGGCAGACACCGCGGCAGTCCCGACGGCGCTCTGGAACTGAATCACGAGCGTGCCACCGTATTTCGGCAAGACGCGATCGGGCAATGCCCCTGCCGGATATCCCGACGCGGCAAAACTCGTTGGCAGTCCTGCGGCAATCGGATGCGACGGCGCAACGACCTGATGTGTAAAGGATGACTGTTTTGTCCGCTGCCAATCAGCGTGAGTCACATACTTCTCGAAGTCGTGATAGGCTCCTCCGAAGCTTCCGAGGTTTGAGCCTTCGACAACGAGTCGGCCGCCTTGCTTCGCAAATGCCGTCAGGACGGTGTCAATCGTGCCCGTACGGCGACGCTCTCCTCCGTGAAAGAACACTGCATCATAGTTCCACAGCGTATCAAGGACAGGCCACCCCTGCAGGCTTTGCTGCCAGACCGTGACCGTATGACCCGCGCTCTGCAGCGGTATCTGAATTTCGCTCGTGTAGGGGCCTTGCCCGTTATGATTGGACGACGCAATAATCAAGACATGCGCCGCGCGGGACTGAGCGGCACAGGTCAGTAATACTACAAGGACAGCGTAATTGAGAAGTCGGCGCATCTATTTCCGTGGTTTCATCTTTGGGACCGCAAAGCAATCAAAATCCATACGTTTGGGAGTGATAACGGGCAACCCTCATGTCCAAGCCGTTTTCCCACAATAGCGTATAATTTACGTTCCATGTGGTCGTTTCGCAACTGTTTAGCCGCGAAAAAAGTGAATCGTATTCGCCACCTAAAGGTAGAAGAAACAAGAGAGCCGGCATCCTTCAATCGCCGGATGCTGATGCTCTTGGCAAAAGAGAGGTTTCAGGCCCCACCAGCTATCCGTTGGAAAGACGACGGAGTGAGCAGCGGGTCTACTCCCATCATGCGTGATCAACTACTCAAGGGTCACAAATGAGGATGCGCATTTTCGCATGCCTCCTCGTCCTTTAGAGCGCAAGACTCCCAACTTGACAAAGGCCCGGTAGTTCTCCGGGCCTTCATACATTGTCGTGTCTTGGTGCCTGCGTCAGGCAATCGGACGATTGATCCTCTGAAGTGCAGTAACCGCCAACGGATAATAGAGCGCGTGAGGAAAGTCGAACAGACGATTGATGGCGGCAGCTTTGCGATACCAATCGGCCGCTGCGTCCAGATCTTCAATCCTTTCATATGCGTTCCCTATATGATATGACACTCGCGACGACCGATGCCCGCTATCTTTCAGTTCGGAAATCGCAAGACTGTAATTGTGCTCCTGATGCGCCAGCAGCCCGCGGATGATGTGCAGGGACGATGCGAGCGTTTCACCGCCCGCGGAGTCCACCTCGTTCTTCTTCAACAACTCAAGCCGCTGGACGTCGCGGTCAGTGCATTCCACACTCTTGCGCGGCATGTCAATGTAGATACACGTCCGGATGCGGTGTCTGATTTCATACTGGTTGCGGTAGCCTGTTGGCAGGTCCGCTCCGCGGATTATCTCGAGGGACTTCTTGAACTTTGCTTCAGCGTTATCGACACGGCCTGCAAAACTCAGCACCTCGCCGAGCATGTCGTAGTTATTCGCCTCGTCAATCGGACTTGCTTTGATGTGTGCAGACCTTCCGCGGGCTTCGAGGACATTGATGCAGCCGTTGTAGTCCTGTTCATACAGGTAGGTCAGCGCTTCGGCAAGCTCAAGGACCAGCTGCTCCGAAACTCCCTTTGAGATCCTCTTTTGCTGCGCAAGCTCCGAGCGCGCCTCGTTGGTTCGCTTCAACATGCTTAGAATCGTGGCGATGCCAATCCGCGAGTTGAGAAACCCCGAGTCAATCTCAAGCGCTTTCCGGTACCAGGAGAGCGCCTCCTCATAGCGGCCGTTGCGGAGCAGAAACTCAGCGTAGGAATCACATGGATTGGGTTCGCTCGGCAGCCGCGCGGCATAGGTCTTGAACATCTTCTCGGCTACTTCGGAGTTGCCTATGGCGAAATATTCGTAGCCAAGCACGTTGTAGAGATTCACAAGCGTTGAATCCAGCGCCAGCGCGCGTTCGTATGCGGCAATCGCGCTGTCGGGAAGCTCAAATCGCAGGTAACAGTCGCCGAGCAGTCTGTGCGCCAAGGGATCGCTTGGACGAAGCTCTGCTAATTGCCGAAAACTTGCGATTGTCCCGGCCTTGTCACCCGCCAGCGATAAACGCAGCCCCTCAATCCACAACCGTTCGGCGGGAGAGACCTTGTCTATTAGCTTACTCGCACGCCGCAAATTGTCATTGTCGGATCGTCCCAGCACCGATACCCCGAGCATCAGGTTGGGCGTACTTCGGCGTTCTATGGGGCGCGCCAGATCGTACGCTTGTTGCAGTGTTTCATACTGCACGCCTTGCCGCAACTCGGAGCAGGCCAGCCCCAGATAGCCTAAAGCGAAATCCGGATCGATCTCCAGCGCCTCCTGTATCTTTGCCCGTGCTTCGTCGTTGTGGAAGCGGTCACAAAGCGCCATTCCTTCACAGAATAGTTCTCTGGCTCGCGCGGACTTCGTGGTAATCGGAATGCGGCCGTCGTCCTGCTTTGCACACCCCCCAAGCAATCCGCACGCAAGAACAAACAGTGCTCCACCGAATAGGAACTTCTGCATCAAAGGCTCCTTTCTGCTTTGCCCGCAGCAAGCGATACTCAGACGCTTATCGAACTGCGCAGGAGCCAACCTGCAAAGCCTCCTGCGACAGGTTAATTAGTTCGCTCGAATTCTGACACGCAACAGTTGATTGCCGTGAATTGCTTCGCTCTGCACGAATCGCGCAGTTTTGTTAGGCTCGATGCACGCAAACACATGGATACGTTTTCAATCATTTGCTTCGCACAGAGGCCGCGTGACCCTGTTTGAAATTGCCCCGTCCATATTGTAACACTATCACGCGCGGGCCGCGCATCCTTCTAACTGTCCTCTACCTGGCGGTCCAATGGTTTACTCCGCGACTCCTCTTCGCCTCGCTCTGCGGATTCCTAACTCCAATGCCAAATCCTGGCAACTCAAGATTGAACAAATGATTACCTATAATTTACTTTTTTACGGATTACTCTTGACTTTTTGTAAATTCAGTTGTATATTAGACTCACTTCTTTATTCGCTTCCGTATTTACCCCGCTCTGCCCCCCAAGACCCGCCCCTCTCCCTTGATTTCCTGAACTTGCACAACCCCCGCGAATTCTGTATATTCCTGATTATCGAATTTATGAACTTAAGACAAGAAGGAATAACACGTTATGGTTCGCGTTGAGTCAACGCCCGAGTTTGTCGCCGAAGCCTACCGCAGAATGGACGAACGAATCGCAGTCGTCCGCAAACGTCTGGGCCGCCCGCTGACCTTGGCCGAAAAACACATCTTCGGCCACCTCGATGATCCCCACACCGAAGACCTCGTCCCCGGAAAGTCTTACTTACAGCTCCGTCCCGACCGCGTCGCGATGCAGGACGCAACCGCTCAAATGGCCCTCCTGCAGTTCATGTCTGCCGGCCTCAAAAGTGTGGCGGTCCCCTCGACCGTGCACTGCGACCACCTGATTCAAGCTCGGGTTGGTGCCAGCGAGGACCTGCAAAACGCGGTGGTGACCAATAAGGAAGTCTACGATTTTCTGCGCAGCGTCTCGCAAAAATACAATATCGGTTTCTGGAAACCCGGCGCCGGCATCATTCATCAAGTCGTTCTCGAGCAGTATGCGTTTCCCGGCGGCATGATGATCGGCACCGACTCCCACACACCCAATGCGGGAGGTCTGGCCATGTTCGCCTCGGGTGTCGGCGGCGCGGATGCGGTGGATGTGATGGCCGGACTGCCGTGGGAGGTGCTCTTCCCGAAACGCATCGGCGTGCATCTGAAAGGCAGGATGAACGGCTGGGCTTCGCCGAAGGACATCATTCTGGTTGTCCTCGGAATTCTCACGGTCAAGGGCGGCACCAACGCCGTCATTGAATACTTCGGTGACGGTGCCGAGTCCATTTCAGCAACGGGTAAAGGCACCATCTGCAATATGGGCGCGGAACTCGGTGCCACCACTTCTGTCTTCGCCTACGACGCTCCGATGGAGCGCTACCTGCGCGCCACTGACCGCGCGAAACTCGCCGAACTTGCCAATCAATATCGTCATCTCGTGACGATGGACGAAGAAATCTACAAAGCTCCCGAGAAGTATTTCGACCGCGTGCTTGAAATTGACCTGAGCAATCTCGAGCCTTACGTCGTCGGTCCGCATTCGCCGGATGCCGCGCGCCCGATTTCCGAATTGAAACAGGCCGCCAAAGAGAACGGCTGGCCCATCAAACTGACAAATGCGCTGATTGGCTCTTGCACCAATTCGTCGTATGAAGACATCTCACGCGCCGCCGTCATCGCAGATCAGGCCGCGGCGCACGGCAAGCAAGCCGCGATCCCGCTGTATGTCACACCCGGCAGCGAGCAGGTCTTCCGCACGATTCGCCGCGACGGCCAGATGCAGCGACTCGAAAAAATCGGCGCAATGGTGTTGGCCAATGCGTGCGGCCCCTGCATCGGTCAGTGGAAGCGTGACGACGTCGGCAGCGAAGAAGCGAACTCGATAATTTCTTCTTACAATCGCAACTTCCCGGGCCGCAATGACGGCTCGCCGCACACGCTATCCTTCCTCACCAGTCCCGAAATTACCGTCGCCTATTCGCTGGCCGGCACACTCGACTTTGACCCGCTGCACGATGTAGTGCCGGGCCTCGGTGTCAAACTGACGCCCCCCGCTCCGCAGCCGGATCTGCCCGCAAAAGGCTACGTGCGCGACACCGAAGGGTACATCGCTCCCGCCAGCGGTGACGTGGAAGTTATCGTGGATCCCAAGTCGGATCGTCTGCAGATTCTCGAACCGTTCGAGCCGTGGAACGGCAAGGACTATCTGGATCTCCCGCTGCTGCTGAAGGCCAAAGGCAAGTGTACGACGGACCACATCTCACCCGCCGGAAAGTGGCTGAAATATCGCGGACATCTCGACAACATCTCCAACAACATGTTCAGCGGCGCCATCAACGCCTTTGACGGCGAGCGCGGCACCATCACGCATCCTGTAACCGGAGCAAGGAAAGTCGAAACGTCCAAAGCCGCGCGCGACATCAAGGCGCAGGGGCAGAAGTGGGTCGTCGTCGGGGATGAAAATTACGGAGAAGGCTCCTCGCGCGAACACGCCGCCATGTCGCCGCGTTTGCTCGGCTGTGCGGCCGTGATTACCCGCAGCTTTGCGCGGATTCATCAGTCCAATCTCAAGAAGCAGGGAATTCTTCCATTGACCTTCCAGAATCCTGATGATTACGAGAAGATTCAGGAATGCGATAAGATTTCTCTCTTGGAACTCGCTTCTTTAGCTCCCGGCAAACCTGTGCAGATGCTTGCGAAACACGCGGACGGTTCTTCAGACACGATGCTGCTTGACCACACGCTGAACAGCGAACAAATCGCCTGGTTCAAAGCGGGCAGTGCGCTGAATCTGCTGCGCGCAAGAGCCAAGTAATGGCCAAGTCAATTCATCCGCAGGTTCGGATCGGCCACGTGCATTTGAAAGTTGCGGACCTCGACCGTGCTCTCAATTTTTACTGCGGCGTGCTTGGCTTCGACCTTGTGCAGCGCATGGGCAGGGAGGCGGCGTTCATTTCCGCCGGCGGCTATCATCATCACATCGGTCTCAATACGTGGCACAGCAAAGGCGGTACTCCCCCGCCCCGCTCACACACCGGACTCTATCACGTGGCGATTCTCTATCCTACTCGCACGAGTCTTGCCGACGCTTTGAAACGCTTGATGGATGCCAACATCGCGTTGGACGGAGCCTCCGACCACGGCGTGAGCGAAGCGCTCTACCTGCACGACCCCGACCACAACGGCCTTGAACTCTATTGGGACAAACCGGAATCAGAATGGCCGCGCGACTCCGAGGGCAACTTACGAATGGTAGTCGACCCGCTTGACTTAGACGACTTGTTGAAGACATCGCCGTAACGAAAGCGCCCTGTCTGATTCGACAGGGCGCCTCACTCCAAAGCCCGACCGCGTTTATTTATGAAAAATCAGCGCGGCTCCAGCGATAATCAAAGTGAAACCGCCGAGAATTTTCGGCGTAATAGGCTCTTTCAAATAGAAAACTGAAAACGCGCAGAACACCGCCAGCGTAATCACTTCCTGCATCGTCTTCAGCTCCGCGCCGGAAAAGTGCTTGTAGCCGTAGCGGTTCGCGGGAACCTGCAGACAGTATTCGAAGAACGCGATACCCCAGCTTGCGAGCACGACGCTCCACAGCGGTGCCGCGCGAAACTTCAGGTGCCCGTACCATGCAAAGGTCATAAAGATGTTTGAAGCCAGCAGCAGGCTGACCGTCAGCAAAGTGGTTTGCAGCATCTCAGTGTCCGTTGAGTTTGCGTCGGCGTTCCAGCGCACGCAGCCGCGCCAGCGTCTTATTGCGAATCTTCATCTCCGATGAGCGCAGCACGTCCGAATTGTCCCCGTGACGGCGGTAGCGGTAACACACCTGATGCACGCGCCCGACTTCGTACTTCTCACCGCATTTCAAAACAAGGTCGTAGTCTTCGCCGTAGTGGCCCAGTTCGCCTTCATCGAAGCCACCGAACTCGAGAATCACGCTGCGATGCCAGCAGCGCAACGCCCCCGCACCGTCGCGGCGCAGGATGTTGTTGCGGTTGTATTGTTCGTGTTTGATGACTCCGAACTCCGGCAGCACGTTACCGTCCACGTCCATCAGTTCATAATAGCTGATGGCCAGCCCCCACGTCGGGTTGCGGTCGAGATGCTCGGCCATTGTGCGCAGAGTGTGAGGCAGGTGTTCGTCGTCGCTGTCCAGCTGCGCGATGTATTTCCCGCGCGCGGCCCGCACGCCGAGGTTCAAGGAAACCGAAATGATGTTGCGGTCGTTCTCAATGAGCTTGATGCGCGAATCCTTCGCCATGTAGTCTCTCACAACGTCCCGCGTATTGTCCGTCGAACCGTTGTCTACAATGATATACTCCCAGTCGGAGATGTCGGCGGACTGCACGGACTCGATGGCTTTCCCGATGAACGCCGCGCGATTATAGACGGGCGTCACGACAGAGACGCGCACGTTATCCCCGCGCACGCCTGTTGAAGCTCCGTTGCCGTTCGCGGTCGCGCCGCTTGCCGGCGGCTGACCTGTTCGCGCGCCTTCCAGCCACGCGTCTTCGCGTTTGAGAAAGGCGTAAAACACTTCTTCGGTGTGCCGTTCGGTTTCCTTGTCCATGAAGAGATACGAGAAGCCGCCCAATGCACCGCGCCCGGGATAGAAGAGCTTCGACTTCATCGCCTGTTCGGCGGCGTCCGCTTGCGGAGCAGAAACGATGGCTAACGCGCCGCCGATGTGCACGCGGTTGTGCTCACCCCAGCTCTTCAGCAGCAGGTCATAGAATGCGGCCTTGTGATGCGCTTCATCGAGTCCGCCGATTGCATTCAGCCAGTCGACACGCACGGCCCACGCCGGACCCCAGTCTTCGCGTTCGGTGATATCGCCGATGTCCGACCGCACATGCTGCACCGAGTCACCGTTGTGGTCGCGCCACGCATAGTCGCCATAAAAGAAGCGCGCCTGAGGAAGCTCCTTTGCCGCGTGCAGCAAACGTTCTTGCCAGCCTTCCGCCAGTCCGAGCAAATCGGCAGGCAGAAACAGCAGCAGCCCCGACTCCGCTCGCCGCGCGGCTTCGTTCATACAGGCGGCGAAGTTTTCAGCATCCGCCTTCAAGCGAGAGGCCTTTATTGAAATCGGCGCGGCACTAGCCGCAAAGACTTCAAGTGAATTCAGTTCGTGCATCGGGAAATCCGGAGTGATTCCGGTTTCCCCAATTTGAGTCCATACGGAAAGTTTCATGCGACTGCTTCGCCCGCTCCTTGCGGGACTGATTATAGTGATGAGTGTATCGCTCTCTCGAGCCGAGGGAACGGGCTTCGCGCTCGCGCTGTCAGGCGGCGGGTCGCGCGGATTCGCACATATCGGAGTCTTGCAGGCACTCGAAGAAGAGGGGCTGATTCCCGACCTGATTGTCGGTTCGTCCATTGGCGCAATCGTCGGCGGACTTTATGCCGCTGGCTATACTCCTCAGGAGCTGCGCGATATCGCCGTCACAACCGATTGGAACAAACTCTTCCTCGACCAGCCCAAGCGGCGCAATCTCGTGCTTGCGCAAAAAGAGAATATGGGCCGCGCGCTGTTGACATTGCGCTTCCGCGGTTTCATTCCGGAAGTTCCCCTTGCCGTGTCCAGCGGACAGGATTTGTACGACTACCTCTTCGACCTCGAGCAGCGCGCGCGTTATCGCGCTTGGAACAATTTCGACGACTTGCCGGTCAAGTTCCGCACCATCGCGACAGACATCGTGCACGGCGAACCGTACGTGTTTGACCGCGGAAGTCTCGCGGAGGCCATGCGCGCCTCGTCGTCACTCCCGCTCGTTTATATCCCCTATCCACTCGAAGACCGCCTGTTCGTGGACGGCGGCGTCACGGAGAACATTCCAGTCGAACTGGCCCGACGCACAGGTGCCAGGCTGGTGCTGGCGGTCGATCTGTCGTCCAACGTGAACCCTGACGAACGCATTGATCAGCCGTGGAAAATAGCCGACCGCGTGACGACCATTCTGCAATATGACCAGAACGAAGCATCGCGACTCGCCGCGGATATTGTCATCTCTCCCGAGATTGGCGACCGCTCTTCGACCGACTTCTCGGGTGTTGAATACTTAATCATAGAGGGATACGTCAGCACCAAGCGTGTGATCCCAAAGCTGCGCGAGTTGCTGGCGGATAAGCAGATAACTCCGCTGCCGCGCTTCGCGGCAAGCCGCAACGGGCTGCCAGTCAGCAAGCGCACTCTTGAAGAGTTTGAAGCAAGTCATGCCGCGCAGTCAAGTGAAGTCACCGAGCGTGTGATACACGACGGAGTGACTGTGTTCCCCGATTCTCTCATCCAGAACCTTCCGCCTGCGGACGTGGCGCGGATGTATCGTGACCGCGGCTACACGTTGGCTCGTCCGGTCGAATTGCGTCGTGCTCCCGACGGCGCGCTTTACTGTCTATGGAACGAGGGCAGACTGACTTCTATCACGGTAGACGGGCTGAACAACAGGCGTTCATTCCCAGTGCGCCGAGATTTTCCGATTCGAGAAGGAGAACTATTCGATGCGAAACGTGCTCGGCGCGGCATCTCTCAGCTACAGGGCACTGAACGATTTGATCTGGTCACTCTCGCACCGGAAGCGACCGACACCGCCACGACGTTGAAGGTCCGTGTCGTGGAGCGCGCCACACCCCAATTGCGCGTCGGCGCGGGATTTTCGACCGATCGCAAGGGACGGGGATTTCTCGAGTTCGTGCACGACAATCTTGGACCCATCGGCGGCCGGGCAACGCTCTTCGGAAAATACGGCGAGTTCGACGAGACGATTTACGTCGAGCGTCGCTGGAATTCCATTTTCCGCAAGCATCTCACTGCGGAGTTTCGAGCGAGTTGGGATAGAGAAGAGCACCGCGTGTTCGACGCGAATCACGAACCGGTTTCGACCTTCTCATTCGAGCGCTTGGGAACGGAAGCGTGGGCAGGTGGCGGGTTTCGCCGCTGGGGTGAGCTGAGCGCGGGTATCGGCTACACGGATTACAGCGCGGCGGGAGCCGTGGATGACGAAGAGGCCAATCTCTTGTGGACAGGTCTGCGCACACACGTCGACACGCAAGACCGTTCGCCATTTCCAAGACGCGGGATTTTCATGCGCAGTCAATATCTGCTCTCGCTTCGTGCCAGCAATGAAGAACTGGTGAACCGATTAACCGCCAGATTCACCGGTCACTATCCACTCGAACACAGGTTGATCATTGCGCTGCGCGGAAGCTATGCTTGGAACGATTTCCTACTTCCGCTTTGGGGACAGCATGCCTTCGGCGGCGAGCATGAAATGCCCGGACTGCACTATGGCGAGCGCTTCGGCAATTCAAAACTTTCGCTGCAGACAGAGTTGCGTTATGACCTGCTGTCGCGCCTGTTGGCGGATGCCTATCTGTCGTTCCTTTATTCGGTCGGCGGCGTGACTCAGACATCGCTCCCCGCACCTGCCGCCCAAGATTACCGTCAGAGCGTCAGCTTGCGTTTTTCACTATCCACGTTGTTCGGCCCGATGTGGCTGACGGCATCGCAGCTCTTCAAAAGTGAAGTCGAGCAGGAGTGTTTTCACATCTACCTGAATCTCGGCCACGAGTTTTAGAGTTCGCTAAAGTTCGTCCAGTTTCAGCCACTCAAGGCTTTGCACGACCGGTAACTGAAAGGCGCGCTCGCGATCCAAATCCAAGTCGCTGACGTGGACACTTTGCGGTGCCTGCACCCACTTGTAGATGGACAGGATGAACAGCCGCGCAAATTTCTTCACCCACTCCCGCAATTGGCCCGGCTGATAGGCAGGGTCAAGTCTCCGTAACTCCTCGTCGCTGAACTGCTCCTGCAGTCTCGCCAGTACCTCCGGCAGCCGCAATTTGTGTCCCGCAAACAGTTCAAAGCACGCGTCCAACACGGGATACGGCATCAAGTCCCGCTCGTCTTCCTGATTGTCGGCCAATTCTGCGGACGGTTTGAGCTTCAGCAACTCGGCCAGCGCGCGAGATTGAAGCTGCTGCTGATAGTGCGCGATCAGCGCGGTGACAATTGTCTTGGGCACATTCGCAATCGGAGCGTAGCCGCCGGACAAGTCGCCGCCGATAGTGGTATAGCCGACCGACTTCTCGGACATATTCCCCGTTTGCAGCCACAACCCGTGCGCCTGATTCGACCAGTTCCACATCCGTTGCGCGCGCACCCGCGCCTGAATATTCTGCTCGGTCAACGGAGAGAGACTCGCGACGCCGCACATTCTTTGCACCGCCTCGCGTTCACGGACGCAGGCTTCTTCAATGGAGTCCTCACGGAAACTGACTCCCAACTCTGCGGCCAATTCCCGTGCCACGTTGCGTGTCGCGGCGGAGTTGAAATGTGTCGGCAGCGAGAAGGCGTGGATGAACTCGCGCGGCGTTTTGCCGAGTTGTTTGGCCACATCGCAGGCAAGCAGCAACACCAGAGCGGAATCCTTGCCGCCGGAAAGCGCGATACCGAGCTTCTCGAACGCGCCTGTCTTGCGATAGTAGTCGCTCACGCCGAGTGTCAGCGCGGAGATGATATCTCCAAAGAAATCCGTTGCGTTTGGAATGACAGCCGGCGTGTCCGGCGTCAATTCAACTACCGCCCGCTGCTCCACCCAGCGCGGGGATTCGAACAGCAACTCGCCGTTTCGCGCAATCAAGCTCGAACCGTCAAAAACTAACCCGTCGTTTCCGCCCACTTGATTGACATAGACCAGCGGAATACCAGCGGCGAGCGAACGATTCTTCAATAATTCGCGTCGTGCTTCCACCACTCCGTTTCGCCACGGGGAAGCCGAGAGATTTATGGAAAGCTGCGAACCGCGTTTTACGTGCGAGAGCAGCGGCCCTCCTCGCACCCACAGGTCTTCGCAAATTTCGAGCGCAATTCGTCCGAATGGAGTGTCAAACAGCAAATCTCCGAACGGATAGCCGCGATGCTCGCCTCTCTCCCCTCGCTTGCCGGCGGTCAGCGTGCGCGCCTCGTAGAAAATATTGTAAGTCGGCAATTCCTGTTTCGGCACGATACCCAGAATCTTCCCGTAACGCAGGAGCGCCGCGCAGTTATACACATGTCCTTCGCGCGCGACCGCCACACCCACAGCAAGATACATCCGCGTTCCGCGGAACTCTCCCGCAATCCTCAGTAACTCCTCCCACTGTTGCTCGACGAACGTCGGCCACAGCACAAGGTCTTCCGCCGGATAACCGCCAAGCACCATTTCACTGAAGACGGCGATATCGCAATTCTGCGCCTCAAATTCCCGCGCCGCCGCGATAACGCTGTCCGCGTTTGAGCGAATAGCTCCGACGGTAGGATTGAGATTGGCTAAACCGAGACGCATTGGGGAGGATTTCATTATCGCAGTGTGGAAAGGTATTGCAGGATGCTTCGGCTCATTTCTGGATGACGGGCAAACCAGTGGGTCCGCCGAGACCGCGTTCGCGCAGGTGCGCGGCCCACGCCTCAACGCGCGGCAAGGCACGTTCCAGCGGAACAAGATAGCTATCAAGCAGCCAGTTCGGCAGTTCGCCTTCGGCGTGAAAGCGTTCCAAAGGCACGCGTTCCAGCGCGGCCAGCAGCGTTGAGTGTGCAATCTGATACCCTGCGAGCGTGCGCTTCCACTCATCGCGGCGTATCGGCCGAGTCAATTCATCAAGACGCAGCTCGCGCTGCTGCATGACCACGTCCAGCGCCCGCACCATCCGTTCGGCGCGGGAGGATAACTCGGCAAACAGCTCATGCACACTCTCGCCTCCGTCCAGCAACAGTTCAAAGCGCTCAGCGGGAAGCTCCTGAATCGCGCCGAGCAGGCGCTCGAAGCACGATCCGGCGGAGGTGATGTATTCTTCGCGAATCATCTTGACTGAAGTTAACTCAATCTACAAAAAACGGCAAGGCCCGTCAAGCGACGAGCCTTGCTTCAGACCGCGGTGCGCTAAGTTGCGCACCTCATAGGCCTAGATAACACTGGACCACCTCCTCTCGGCTTGTGAAACCGATAGACCGCCCCGACGTCGGACGGCTGCCCCAAGATAACACGGCTTGCAGGAAAACGCAAGAGCAGACGGTCACAAACCCAAAAAAGTCCGGCCAGACTTAAAGTGTCGCTAAAACTCTATGGTTAATCCGGCGCGATGCCCCTCGCCCAACTCCTCCCGGTAGGGCAAAAAGGCGTAGTCTACGGCAAATCGCTTGTAGTTCAGACCGGCGCCGAAAGACAGCCCCTGCGCTTCCAGACCCGTGACGTAGCCAAGCCGTAAAGCGAGGAATTGTGGAGCCTTATACTCCACTCCGCCGCAGAAGCGCGGGGAATTGTCCCGCACGGCGAATCCTTCGGCAGTCAAAAGCAGGCCACCTGCCGTGCCCAGCTCCTGATCCCATGCGCCGCCCAGCCGGAAAGTCGTCGGCAGAGTCACATCTTCCGTCGCATACTGGTTGACATTCCCCAGATGATTGACAGCCGCACCGATGCGCAGCGGCTCCAGCGGAGAATCCCAGAGTAAGCCTCCGTCCGCCGACCAGCCTTCGGAGCTTTCGAAGAGAATCTTGGAGTGCAGATAGCGCGCGGTCACACCCGCGTTCAGCGTCGGCAGCACTTTCCATCCCGACGCAATCCCAACTGCAGAGAAAGTCGCTTCAAAAGTTCGAATCGGGTCACGCGTAGGCGCGGTGCGGTATTCAATATCGGGAACACTCGTGCCCCAGAAGTGCGGAGCGATGGACAGCGATTTTGAGCGAATGAGCAAACTGAAGAAGTTCGCCCGCGAATCACCGAAATGGCGTGTGGTCAGCGCTCCAAAGCTCGAATGCCGAAGCTCCGCAAGAGCAGCCGGATTATGCGCAGCCGAAGTCGGCCCCGTGACCAATGCCGCGCCTGCGCCGCCTAACGCACTTTCGCGCGCACCCACCGGAATCTCAAGAAAGGTGAATCCCGTTTGCGCCTGTGCCAGCGAGCACATCAGTATGATGATGACGAGGCTTCTTATCACAGTATGTCCTTCATTCTTTAGAACTCCACTCCCCAGCTCACCGCAATCGCATCATCCGGAGCGATACTTTCCAAAGTGTAAGTCAAATCCACCTTTGAGAGCACTTTCCAGAACTCGAATCCGAGACCAATTCCGAAATTGAGATTGTCGTGGTCGAGTCCGACCCGTCCCGCCACCCACTGACGGTCCGTCACCCACGTGCGCCCTTCGGCTCCGACGTGCACTTTCACTTCCCCTTCTTCACTGCCTTCAATGTCCAGCGCGCCGAGCAGCCCCTTCTGTTCATAGGCCGCACCGAAGCGATACTGCAGCGGCCACTCATCGACTTTCGACGTGCCCTGACTCCAGTAATTGGACGTGTTCCACGTCGTCTTGGTGTTCACATCTTTCAACTGCGCGCCAAGACGCAGATGCTCGATCGGCTTCGCAAAAATTCCGGCATCGACTCCAAAGCCGTTGCCGTTCACGGATGAATTGTCATCCGCAATTTTGCCGAACGTCTCATAGACGACCTTGGCGGCGACTCCCGCTCCGATTTTCTCGGTGAACTGCACACCGAATCCAAATTGAAACACATTCGAGGACATGTCAATCATCTCGAGCGGCCTGCCGTCGAAGTCGCGCGAGTCAATGTCACCGACTCCTGCATGCAGCCAGCCGACCGCGACGCCCGCATTGACGACTTGTCCTTCGGCAGCTTTGGGATGCAAAGGAGTAGAGAATGCGAGATAATCCACGCGCCGGTCGAGCGCCATGCTGCGGCTCGACGCGCTGAACTCAGACGTGGTGTGAAAGGGCAGCGCGCCCGGATTGAAGTACAGCGCGGACGGTCCTTCCGCCACGGCAGTAAAGGCATTGCCCATTGCCTGCGCGCGCACTCCGGCTCCCACACGCGTAAACGCACCGCCCAGTCCGCCGTTAGTTCCGGCATAAAGCGTTGTGGCAAGCAGCAAGCTGAGTATGATGTATCTCATGGTCATCGCTCCTAATCCAGAATAATCAGCTTGCCCCAGACCTCGCCGCCGGGTTTCTCAACTTTGTAGAAATATGTGCCGTTGGCCACATCGACGCCGTCCTTTTTGCCGTCCCATGTCAAGTAGTCTTCTCCCGGATTCAACGTCTGCGCAGGGAGCGATACCACTTCGCTCATGGCAAAGTCATAGACTTTCAAGGTCGCGGCGCCTCCCGGCGACTCCACGCGGATGCGCACCACGGCGAAGCGCGACGGAGCAAACGGATTAGGATAAGCATACGTCTCCGCATCGCGTGCAGAACTTGCAAGCGGCTCGGCTGTTTGCAGCACGTGCCAGCGCGCACCGTTCGAAGCACTCACAGCCAGTCCGTCCAGTCCTCCCGCCCACAGCCAATCACCCGGCTCCTCCGCATACGCGGAATAGATGGGATACTCTTCCAGCCGATGTCCGGCACGCGCCGAATCGACTATCTGTGGAAAGAGTTGCCAGTTTACACCGCCGTCTATTGTCTTCCACAAACCGATGTCATCGCATGCGTAGGCTGCCTCCCCGTCGAAAGCGAAGGCATGCACGCGCGGAGTTTCGCGGCGACCTATGGCCTGCTGAATCTGTGCTTCAGTCAGCGTGACTTCCCATGTCGCACCGCCGTTGGACGTCTTGGAGACCGCATAGAATTCGTTGGTGCTCTCGGCGCGCCACGTGGCGGCCCACACGGTGTTGGTCGCGGGCTGATAGTCGAGAGCGGTTACAAAGTTGCCGCTGATGCCCGCGTTGACGTGCGTGTATTGCTGCCACGTTTGGCCTTCATTCGATGTGCGGAAAATTCCGGCCGCCGTGCCCACCCACAAGTTTGTGCCGTCCGCCGTCAGACTGAACGAGCGGTCGGAGAGTTTTGCACCGGTGTTGAACGGAGTTCCGTCCGGTGCAATCACGCGCCAGCCGAGTGTGTCTTGAAATCCTGTATAGTCGCTTGCCGCAGCATGCCGACGCAATCCCCCACCCTTCGAAACAATCCATACATAGTTCGGCGTGATGGCGATCGCGTAAGTGATGTTATCTACATTGGTCGCCGTCGGCCAATAGCCGAGCACGGTGTCGAGTCCGGTCTGCCGATTCAATCCATAGATTGGATCACGCGGCTGCGGAAACCACGTCCATGTTGCGCCTTCATTGCGCGTATAGGCCAATCCGCCGCCCGCGCCGCTGATGCCCACAGTCGTATCGAACGCGAAGCTCGCCCAGATAATCGAATCCGTCACGAGCAATCCTGAGACGCCGCCTTTGCCGAGTCCCTGTGCGACACCATAGTTCAAGAACTGATACCGCTCATTTTCCGCCGTGCGCGTGACGTCCACCGTCAGCTTGGTCACCCCGTTGCCTGTGCCGAGCCAATAGACGGGGTGATGGTCGCTTAAAATGTCAATGATGACATTAGAGCCAAGCCTCGGTTCAGGGTCGGCATCGAGCGCGCGGGTCATCCGGTCGCCCGACAAGAGCGGAGAATGCGGAGCAAACTGCGCGAAGGCGTGCGACGCGAGAAGGAGTAAGGCCAGTAAAGGCATTATGCCTCCATTGAGGGTATGAATTCTTTGCGTTGTGCGAAACAGAGATCACACAATTTTCTTGTAAACGGTTGTTTTGCAATAAACATCGCGTTATTTATTCAATTTTCCCGGACACAGTCATAATTGTTGGCTCTGAACAAAAAAAAAACGTAGGTTGGCTTCGTTCGAAGTCAATGTTCTAAGTGAGCAGTACAATGGTCAGGAAAAGAGACCTACAATCTGCGGTCGTAAGAAAATACTTGCTGCACATTCCTTGATTCAGTCATGGAAGAAGATATCGAATCTAAATTATTGGGATCCCTTGTACTTATTCCCCAACACTTACTTCAAGAGGCTTGAAATGAATAATCGCGAAACTTTCATTCTGTTTATCTCAGTTGTGCTATGTCTACTAACAGCGCGGGAACTATCTGCACAATGCACTCAGGCTATCTCAATTACTGCGTGCGACTGCTCATCTGACTACGATTGCAACGATTCCTGCATTCCGAGTCCGTTTGACGATTGCACGGATCTTGGCAAATGGGTAGGCTTTACGGCATCCTGCACAGGCACCTACACGGTAACAGCTATGATCGCCTCTGGTTGCAAACAAAATTGCAGGTCTTGTGTGCGGATCTGCGAATCGCAACGCGACGTTGCTGCAGTCTCCACAAACTGTGGGTCGGCCCAAAACTCAGTAACTGTTGATCTCGTCCAAGGACATACATACACTTTACACGTCTGCAAATTAGCCTGCCAAGATCATTCATGCAGTGAATGCAGCACATGCCCAGCTACCGGATGCGTAACGATTGGTGGAGGTGCCTGTACGCAGAAGAATTGCAACGCCTCGTGAATCGTAGAAGTGGCCGTTTTTCAGTCTGCATTAAAAGCCTGACTTCCTTGCACGCAGTTGTAACGACTTTTCGCTTGAAGTAATCTAGTCCAAGAATCTTCGCTGCTGAACCCGGCACTGACCTTCCTTGACTTGTCCAAGCAAAAGTTCTGACAATTAGTAATCAATTTTCTCGGCACAAACTCGGGATACGCAAAAGGCAACGATAAGAGGCAGCCTACTTAAAACTAGAGATGCCCAGACCAGAGCCGATAGAAGGAGTCACTGCAATCCCGCCCGGCCGAACAATTCTCACACTGTCGAGAAGCTTTTCCGTTGTGTCGCCTGACGAGCATTCAATCGAGAAATAGCGGAAGTAATAGACGTTGTCGATATAGACCGAACTCGTATCCACCACGAGATACGATGAAGCAAGGCCATCACCTGGTGTCAAGTCTGGAGGCACGCCATCGTCGCGCAGATAGAAATCAGAAGTGCGTCCAAAGTGCTCCATGTCGTCACGGCTGACTTCAAATAAGACTGCGAATGTGTTCGGCATGCCAACGATTTCACAGTCATCGCTTCGAACGAAAAACTCCAACGTGTCAGGGTCTCCCGGAGTCACTGGACGATAAAGCGTATCCGCCATCTGCGGATTTGATAGCACAGGCATGGAATTCGTAAAAGAGATGTTCTCCGAGGCAGTGGTTAGGCAATTCAATCCAAATCGCGTGAAGGCTTCATAGACCACGAAGTAATTCGCACCGCTGGGAGTACAGGCGAAAAGACTCGGCGCAAGATTCAACTGCCATTCGGAATCGGCTTCTTCAAACACCTTTGACCACCATAGTGTGTCGCCAGAATACCAGCTGGCACGTACGGAGTCAATCGCGACACCTTGTTCGGGAGTGACCCTGATAGAAAGATGCAGATCATCAAAGCAAGCCGTGAGTGTCGAAAATTGCGCGACATTGTCAAACACACAGTCTTGCAATTCCCTCAGCTCAACCTGAACATTGTTGATGCGCAAACTGCCGTGCGCGGTTTGTGCGGCAAAGTCAAACGAGTAAACCCCCTCGCCCAACGCACAGAGCAAGTCTCCGCGAATCCCGCGTGTGAACGTGTAGTTGTTCGGCACCACGTCCAGCGACGCGCCGGAGGCGAATTCGGGCGATGTAAGCGGAGTCACTCCTCCGTCGTCAAACAGGTCAAAGGTCAACTCACCAGAATTATTCGGTCGCGTTACTGTGCAGCGGACGGACGTCACTTCCGGAGCATTTTCGACGCGCACCATGTAGACGTAGGTGGACTCTACATCACACAACAAGAAGGCCGGTGCAGTCACAACAAAGATACCGGGGGAAGGGTCGGCGGGTTTGGGGTCGTCCTCGTCGCAGCCGACCAGCCAAGTGGATAACACTCCGAGCAGAATCAACACTCTCCACACCATACTCACACCTCCAGTCTGCCGAAATGAGCCAGCCACAGGCCGTGCCGCAGTCCGCGTTCAGACACCTTGCCGGACTCGATACGGAGCACATCAAACAACTCGCGCAGAAGCAGCGTGCCCGCAAGAATAAATTTTCCGCGGCCCGGCGGCATGGCGGGCAGAGCCTGCAGTTCGTCGGGATGCCGACCCGCAAAGCGGCCAATCATCGTGTCGAGGTCTTCAATCGTCAATTCGACACCCGCGATTTTTTCCGGTTGATAGCGCGTTAGGTTAATTTTCAGCATCGCGAGCGTCACCGGAGTTCCACCGACCAACACCCACGGCACGTTTTCATGCGTCTCGGGAGAGAACAAATTACCTTGCACGGTGCGCACTTCGTGGCGCAGACGCGTAATCTGCTCCGGCGCTGCGGGTTCGTTCAGCGAGAGAAAGCGCTTGGTCAGCGTCACAGCTCCGGCCTCCAGACTCACGCTCTGCCCGGGCTGATTCCCTTGTCCGCTGATGACCTCCGTGGACCCGCCCCCGATATCAATCACATTTACTCGCTCGTGCGGCAGCAGCTCCATTGCGGAAACTGCTCCGGCGTAAGTCAACGTGGCCTCCTGCGAACCAGAGAGAATGTGCATGTCAATTCCGACGATATCACGCACTGCCTTTTGAAATTCTTCGCGATTCTTGGCCATGCGCATCACCGCGGTCGAGCACGCCACGACCTCCAGTGCGCCGCTTGCGCGAAACTCCCGCACAAGCTCGTGCAGCAGATTCACGTTCAGCAGAATCGAATCCGTAGGCAGCATCCCGTCCTCGGTCAGCGCTTCCCCCAAATGATTGGGAGTCAGCGAGTCCTTCACGGGCCGCAGGGTCTCGCCTTCGCCTTCGGCCAGCAGGGCGAGCGTTGTATTCGTGCCAATATCAATTGCACCGGCTCGTATCATTCAAAAGTCTCCGTGTAGAGCACTTCCATAACTGTTCTGCCGACCTCTCCCATACTGTGGGGCGAACACTTGTCCGGCGTGTCTTCCAGCGTATGCCAGTATTTGTAGTCCAAGTCAATAATGTCGATAACGGGGATTCCCTTTTCCAGAAATGGAATGTGGTCATCCATCACAGCTTGACCGGGCTCGCGTACGAACGACATGGCTTTCACACGCTCGGCTGCGGCAAACACCTTGTCCACAATCGGCCGCGCATAGACATACGAATTCAGCTCGTAGGGGATGCGCAAATCCTTCTCGGAAATCAAATCGAGCAGAATCCCGTAGCGCGGCCAGGGAATTGGCTGCGTTCGCACGAAGTGCCGCGAGCCGATGAGATAGTCTTCTATAACCTCTTCACGGCCGTAGTCTTCCCCATCGAAGAACACGATGTCCACTCCAAACTTCACCGGCTTTAAGTAAAGCTGCCGCGCAATTTCAAGCAGAATGGCGATTTGCCCCGCTCCGTCATTGGCTGCGGGAATCGGTTTGTTGTGATTCTTTGGATCGGGATCCCTGTCCGCTGTGGGCCGCGCGTCCCAGTGTCCGCAGAGCATCACGCGGTCAGAGGCTTTCGGATTAATCTGCCCGATAATGTTATACAGGTTCAGCGTGACTCCGCGATCGACGCTCGTATACGTGAACGGCTGCACCCACGCCGTATCACACCAGAAACTCAATTCGCGCAGCAGAAACTCGCGGCAGGAGTCCGCTTCCGGAGAATTCGGCACCCGAGGTCCGAACGCGACCTGCGTTTTCAAGAGCAGCATCGCGCGATCCTGATCGAAGGCGGATGCGCTGTTTCCCAAACTTAAAGTCGCAAGCACAAGCAATAGAGTAATTTTCACAGGCTACCCGCGAATGGCGATGGACACATTGATTCCGAATTCAAACAGGCGCGAACCGCGATCTGACACCTTGTCCTTGGTCTGCTGGAACTGCAATTGCGCGCCGCCGTTCACCGTGTTCGAGAAGCTGTAGTTCAACCGCGGTTGAATCGACCACTGCACGTCTTCGCGCTGCGGAGAATAGCTTGTGCCGGATAGCGAGCGTTCCTGCTTGTTGGTCTGATAGTCCACATTCAACGAAAGCGTCGTCTGGTTCTGCAGACGCATTGCGCCAAACCACAGAATCGGCAGACGGAAACCCGTGCGCATGGTGTAGCTGACGGTCGCGTTGGCACCGCGCGTCGTGGTGCGCTGTGCGCTTCCCTGATTCTCGGCTTTGGTCAGCGCGTTCGCCGCGTTGATGCGCACTTGCGTATCAATGCTGTTCAGCCACGACACGTTGACTCCGACCAGCGGACTCCACTGACGAGTATAAGTGCGCGTGATGATATTGCTGCTCTTGTTTTGCCAGTCTTCCTTGACGGTGGACTGTAGACTGCTGGTCAGCGACACCGTGCGCGCAACTTTCGAGAGAAAACCGACCTTTTCAAACCCCGACCAGTCCACCGAGACGTTGGCGAATGGCAGCACCGTTGCGGACCCCGAATCGGCGGTCATCCAGAACGCTGTCTGCTCAAGACTTCCCGTTCGCTGCGAGTTGGCGTCGTTCTCATTGTCACGCATATTCCAGACAAACGATGTTCGAATGTCACGCGTCAGACGGACACCCGTGCGTGCGCTGTAATCGTCGGTAGTTCCAATCGCGGGTCGCGACTGAATCGTCAGCGACGTATCCACTTTCGGGTCGTTCGAGAATCCGAGTCGATACGGCAATTCCGCTTGTCCGAGCACACCAGCCTGAGAGTGGCGATACGTGTTGTCATAGCTTAACTGCACCGGGTCAAGGGTCTTTAAGGCCAGTTTCAGCGGTTTGAACGCATAGCCGACTGTTCCCAACGGTGAGAATCCCGAACCGCGCTCTGCGCGCCCGACTGCGCTCGAATCCGTGGCAGTCGAATCCCCTTCGGCTTTGGGTCGAGCCGGTTCCTTGGGCGGAGGAGCGTCCCGCCGTCTTCCGCTGTCCCGGCCACCGCGACCACCGCCGAACACTTGTTTGAAGTCGAGACTTAGGTCCCCACCCACAACGCGGTTGTTAGACACCGTTTGATTCTGCGAACTCTGCCGATTGCCGTTTGTCCAGTTATACGTGCTGTTGTAGTTAAAGGTCGGCGCAAACCAGCGTGCCAGACTTGGCGCGTAGGAATTGGTCCAGTTCCAGCCTTCCGCATTCAAATCGCTGCGACTGAGATTCGGCAAATCGCTCCACTTCTTCGCGACGGCGAAGGTCGTGTCCACATTCCCTCGGTCATCGTAAACGGTGTCCGTCTGGACTTGCGTCCAGCCGTAGCTCTGGGACAGACCGGTGCTAATCGCGTCAGTAATATCGAAAGCGATACTTCCCGATCCGGTCACCTGAAAGTTCGGCGAATTGGTGCGCCTTCCTTCGCGCGTTTCGCTGTTCGCAAGCGAACGTTGCGCACTCATGGTTCCCGACAACTGTTTCGGTTTGTAATAGAACTTCGGACTGCCGAGCAGCGACAGCAAGGGCATATCCTTCAGGAAAAAGATCGGTGCCAGACCGCGTCCGCGTGCCGTGGGGAAGTTGTAGTCCGCGCGCACACCCGTCTGCGACTGCTCCTGCCGGATGTAAGTGTAATCTTTGCTCTGGACTTTCGAGTGATCCCAACTCAGTCGCAAGCGTTCCATTGTCCAGCGCACAAGCGGATTCGGTGAATTGCCGGTCTTGGAAAAACTCGCAGTGTAATTCGTGCGCGTCTCCTTCCGGATCACAGTCGTGTCGGGATGATCCTGATCCACACGGACGTCGGTATTGGGAATATACTTCGGAACGCTCTCGTTCTCGGAACGAGTGACGACCACAGGCAGCGCGAAACCGTATTGATCCAGCCCGAACTTCGCCGCGTTCAGATTCATGGATCCCATGATGGTTTCCGAACTGTTTTGCCGGCCCGTGCGCTCGTTGACGTTGTGGAAATCCGCGTCCTGTTTGTTGAAAGTTCCCGAAAACGCCACGAGGTCCGCGATGCGCAGCGATGACGTGATTTCGCCCGCCGTCCCCGGATCTTTGTAGATGTCCGACACGCGCAACTCATCCACCCAAATTTCGTCGCCGGCGTTATACGGATACTTTTTGGCGCGGATTCCCAACGCAATGAATCCGACATTCTGCAAACTCGGAGTGCCGGCAATCACAAGACTGTCCGCCGGAAAGCGCAGCGAGTCCAGCACGACGGCAAACCTCCGCAGGTTCGCCTGCGCACTCGAATCGCCGCTCATGCGCCCTGCATCCTCGCGCAACTTGCGCAGAATCGAGAGATCGTTCATCCCGACATCGATGTGGTTGCGCGAGTCCCAGCCCTTGTACACCGTCTTGACAATCTCGTAGTAGTTCGTATTCGTGTTCGTATACGACGTGCCGAGCCGCAGAATCAGCTGGTAGCGTTCGTCTTCGAACAGCCCCTGATCAAAGCCGCCGCCGTGGATGAACATCTTGAGGCGTTTATACTCAATCATGTTGATCTGCTGATAAAGGTTCTTCGAGACGAAGAATTCGTCCGGCGCGCTCGAACCGCCCAACTGCTCGATTTTCAGAACAAGGCTCTGCTCGCGCTGCCGCAGATTTGTGATCGGGTCAATCTCGCCCTGCACACCCGGCGGGCTGATGTAGCCGGGGTTTTCATGGTTATTGATGACGGCCGTGCTCACGAATTCGGTCGAATCAGCGTCCACGTATTCCGGCAGCCATTCATTCGAGACGATATCGTTTTGCACGATTTCCACGCGCGTCGTGCGTGTCACGCCGGTCAAATACATGCGCGCCCACCGCACATTGGTCAAACTCGCCGCGCCGACTCTGCGGCGCACGGTCTCTTCGTCAATCGGAATTCGGAACAATCGCCAGTTGTTGTTATTGTCCTGACCTCCGACGATGAAGGGACTGGTCAACGAGAGTTCGATATCATAGCTGTAGTAATCATTCGCCTGATCAAGGTTCTGATTCCCGTTCAGGTCTTCGCTGTCCGGGATGTTTCCCCCCTCGTCGTTGAGACTGCCCTCCGATCCGTTGATCTTCTCGTAGTTGTTTGAGCCGACGGAATAGGACCAATCATCCCAAGAAGGAACCTTCGGACGATTCAAGCCGTTCCAATGCGCGGAGTCCGCAGGGTCTGTCGCGAAGAAGCCGTCAATACCCGTATCTTCGTCCGGACTGAGCACACCGTTACCGTATTCACGTTTCGCCGAGCTGACGATTTCATCAGGCATCGGCTTGTCTTCGGAGTCCATCGAGTCGTTCGGCAATGCGTCTTCGGAAATCGAGCCGATATCCACGACCAGCCGACCTTCCTGCTGACTCGGGACTTTGATCCAGAATTCGATGAACTGTGCCCGCGACTGGTCTTCGTAACCCGCGCCGAGGTAGCGCATGACTCCGCCCCAACTCTGCTCGGGAAAGCCGGTGCTCTCATCCGGAGTGAATTCCATCACAAGTGATTGCAAACGATCGGCGACCTGTGAATTGATCTCGCGTTCCGGGAACACGTCTTTCACGCGCACCTGCTGATCGCCGACGGGATTCCACCACTTCAGCCGCCCGCGCAGCGAATCGATGCCCGGGTCTTGCACAGGAATCGACGAAATGCTCCAGTTGCGGCGGAGCAGGCCCAAGGGAGTTGAGCGGCGCGAAGCTTCAAAGTCGTCCAGAAATGCCACGCCGTTCGGATCGCCCGTCGCGTTATTCGACAACGAATTCGGATTCGGGTAGACTTTCGCGACTTCCGCGTCTATGACAAAGTCAGATGCGGCGTTCGTCTTGACCAGCGGCAGGCGGTTGGCCACCGCAGTCAGGAAGTTCGGAGTGAACTTCAGACGAGAGTTTACGTCGTACAACGTATTGCTGATCGGTTCACTGCCGATGCGCACGCGGCGGTCGAGCGATTTCTCGTCGAGCTTCAGCACCATACCGCCGATGTATGAGTCCTGCCAAAGCTCGTATTCGGCACGCGCACCCATCAGCGTCTTGCGGTCAAGCTGAAAGACCTGACCGGATTCATACGTAATCACCAGATTCGCATTGGGCGCTTTTGCGGCTTCATTGAGAATCCGCAATTGACCGGACAGATAGTCAATCGTATAATCCGATCCGCGCGTCAGCGGCACGCCATTGAGCGTGACCTCTTCGGAGCCTTCGAGCACGAGCGGTCCCAAATCATATTGCGACGTCGAACCGACTGATTTCGTCACGAATTTCCACGCCGCGCCGCGCGTCACGACCTGCGAGTAGGGCAGCGTGTAGAGCGAAGAATCCAACACGGCCGTCGAGTCGCCGTTGGCCCGCCTCGTCGAGTCAATTTGCCGCAAGGGGAAAACCACCGTCTGTCCGGTGTTGATATCGAAGTAGCCGGAGGGGTTGAACGGGGTCAAGTCGAGAAAATGCAACTCGCCGTGCGTCCAGTTGACGATCGCACCGTAATTGTCAAGATAGTTGTCAGCGCCGCTCGAACCGTTCGGGCCTTCGGTGTCAAACTGGAAGAACTGCAGGTAGGTCTGCGTGTTGTCCGGGCCTGTTTCCGGCACGGAGGAACCGGTTTCGCGGATGATTTCAAGCTCAAAATTATTCGGGCTGATGTTGGTCGCCTGCATCGAGTAGACGTGGCGGAACATCAGATTCCACGTCGGGTCAATCAGCGTATCCGGATTGGGGGCCGAACTGCGCAGCATGATTAACCGCAACTCGCCGGTCGGCGCTCCGATACGTCCGAAAGTATCTCCCTGCACGGTCACGAACGAACAGGCCAGCACGTTGTCTCCCTGAATCTGCCTGCGCAGCCGGACGTAGCCGAAATTCGGTTCGAAAGTGTAATCCGTTTCGGGAATCAGCTTGCGGAACGTCTGGTCCACTTCATCCAACTGCGACAGATCAATCAGCGACGGGTCGTGAAGCTTCTCAATTTTCCGCAGCGACACGGCGTAGCCGTTATTGACGTTCACGTCATGCTGCGTGCCGCCCGCCGACGTGCTCACCCACAATTCGAGTTCGGACACAGGAATCGGCGCAATCAGATGCTCGCGGAAGCTGATTAACCGGTAATTGTCACGATAACCACTGACCGACAAAGTGTCGGGGCCGCTGCCGGTTTGGCGGACATACTGGAAATCGTGTTCGGTCAGCCAGAAGTAGGTATTCTGCAGAAAGTCGTTTTCGCTCCACTGCGCGCGGCGTTGATCCTTGTTCGGCTCCTGCCGGTTCTTTTGCCCGCGCTCCAAAGATGCGATACCGGTCAGTTTCAGCGCACCGACCTTGGCTTCGGTCTTTAACCCGAACAACCCCTTGTTCTGTCCCGAAAAGGTGGCGAGTCTCGTGCCCAAGCTGAGATTGACATTTCCGGCTTCAATCTTCTGGACAATCTCGTCGCGGTCGCCCGTATAGGTAAGCTTCAGCGAGTTTTCAAAGTCGAACAGTCGTTCGGAGTCCTGATTGACGTCCACCTGCACCTTCTCGCCGATTTTTCCGGCGATGGTAAAGCGCTGCGTCATGTCAATGTTGAAATTCGTGTTGGTATTGCGCTGATTTGCAGCCTGCAGCTCGTCAAACTTCTGCTGCCGGATCTTGCCGTCAATCGTGATATTGCCCTGCACGCGCAATCCGATATTGTCGCCGCCGAAGATTCTGCGGAAGGTCTTGGACTTGATGCGGAACGGGACGTCAATGGCAATTCCTTCCCCCGCACTTCGCTGCGCCTGCTGCTTGAAGTTCTGAATCGTGGCAGCGGCCATAGCTCGCCGCACGTCCCAGGTCATGCGCAGATCGCGATAGTCTGCATAGTCCAGCACCAGCGGCGGGATGATGTGCGTTTCGGCAACACGGAAAGAGACAATTGCTCGGGTGAACAGCGAATCGAATTCGACATATTCCCGCACATTGGCCGCGCCGAGCTGCAAGATAGGACGCTCGACGATAGTCGTAATCCCCAACTGTGGCCGCTTGACCAGGCGATGTTGTGAGGCGCTACTTTTTAGAGAGAACGAAAAGCCCACCTCGGCACGTGCGGGTAGTACGCATGCGCAGAAGCAGGCCAAAAAGAGAAACAGGACTCCTTGCGGGGTCTTCAAACTCCGTCCGATAGGTGAAATTTTATGGAGATCCGGGGAATTTATTGAAGGACATAACAGTCCCTGCCGAGATTTGCCCGGCCCCGGGGTAATCCGCCATTACGGCAGCCAAACCGTTCTCAAAAAATTCGCCCGCATCCTCCATAACTAATTGAAGACCCAAAGATTACTCAACTTATCAAAATCAAGGCAGAGTTGCAATAGCCTCGGGCAACGGTGGTGTTTTGCGGTCCATTGCCGGATTGGCCTGCAAGGGCGGTTTCAGGGTAGTTATCGTCATAACTGACCCATAACTAAACTTCTGAGGCCTCTTGACAAACTGAACAACGTTTATTATCATAAGTCCAGACAATACACCTTCAAACTGCCAGAACAACTTCAGATGTTCCCGACTCTCATTAAGAATAACACCAAGGCCAACGTGTTCGTGGACGCAAAGTCCGTCACGGATGTGCCCCCGGTTTCCGGCGATGGGAGATTGCGCGCGAGCTGAAAGCTTTGTAAGCTCAATAGAATCAAGCCCATCGCAGAACAGAGCGATGGGTTTTTTGTTTAGTAAGTCTCATGTTATCCGTTATTGAATCAAAACTTCGCAGGCCGATAGAGAAGCTGACCTCAAATCAGGGGCCATCGCGCGAGTTTGCCACGCCTCCTGAGGGGTTGCAAAAGGTTCTCCTGCGGCGCGTGCTCGATATGGGCCTGCCGTCAATGGCGAGTTTCCTCTTGCTCAGCACCTATGATGCGGTGAATATTTTCTGGCTTGCTCAGATTGGCGCGGCTCCGGTTGCGGCGGTAACGGTGTTTGGCGCATTTTCGTGGGTGTTGACCTTTCCAAATCACATCATCGGGTCCGGAAGTGTGGCGGTCATCAGCCGCCGCTATGGCCAGGGCGGAGGTGATCCGACTGCTCAAGCGATCCGGGCGACGTTCTTTCTGAAATTCTTCATTGGAACCTTGTTAGGATTACTGGGGCTGACGATTCTGCCGTTTGCGCTGAGTCTTTACGGCACTGAAGAGGATGTCTCGAGGCTTGCTTTTCAATATGGCATTTTGAACTGCCTGAGTCTCGGATTTGCGATGGTGAGCTTCTCCGTCTACACCGCCTTCCGGGGAATTGGACGACCTCAGGCGGGGATGTGGGTTTCCGTAGTGGGTGTCGCGGTGAACATGATTCTGGATCCGTTTCTGATTTTTGGTATCGGCCCGTTTCCGAGATTGGAAATCATCGGTGCCTCGATTGCCAACTCGATTGGCTTCATGACGGTCGCGGTAATGGGTGCGTGGATGCTGTCGCGGCCTTCCTCTCCTGTTGTGGTCAAGTGGCGGCTGCGGCCGTTGCCGACTGCCGAGATGAAACGAATCATCAAGATAGGATTTCCCAGCGGGTTTAGCGCATTGAGTTTTGCATTGATGAATTCGACTGTGGTGGGGCTGTTTGCGCACTTCGGCACTCTGGTCGTAGCATTGTTCGGCATGGCTCAGCGGATTTTGAGGTTCGGTCACATGGTGAATGTTGGCCTCGGACTGGGAACTGGTGCACTGGTCGGGCAGTATCTGGGAGCACGCGAGCGGGAGAACGCATGGCACACGTCACAAGTGGCGATTCGCCTCTCGATGATCTGTATGTTCGTATTTGTGGTTTTGATTTGGCTATTCAGCGAACCGCTGGTCAAGATGTTTTTCAATGAGCCCGAAGCCTTGACTCTCGGCCAATGGTATTTGCGGATTCTGGTGCTCGCGCTGCCGTTTCGCGCCGCATTGGAAATGATGACCAATTCATATAATGGCGCGGGGCGTAACCTGCCACCGATGATTTTCGGCATTCTGCAGGACTGGGGGCTGGTGGTCAGCTCCATGTTCATCTTCGGACGCTGGCTCGGCTGGGGGCCATACGGAATGCTGGCAGGTTACGCTCTCGGTCATGCGCTGGGGAACGGCGTATTCTATCTCATCTACCGGCGCGGTCACTGGCTGGTAGATGAGGAGTTGTAACCATCGGGTGGCCGGAGTGACGTCAGAGGTTGTCCTGCGACGGCCAGTTTTTTGAATTTCTCATTTTCCAAATATGTTACCGATAGTACCTTCAGATAAGATCTCAAGAGTGATGACGCTGCCGCCGGAGGTGGCGGAGGTGGCGCATATCTCAAAAGAACAACGCCGCTCCATCATCAAGGAGGTGGTTGCCTACGGCATCCCATCGATGGGCGGATTTATGGTCGCCTCTTTTAACGAGATGGTTGACCTCTTTTGGCTGGCGAAAGTCGGCACGGAGCCGGTGGCCGCCGTGACGGTGTTCATGACCATCTATTGGATGATCATGACATTTAACATTATCACGGGTGTCGGCTCCAACACGATTATCGCGCGGCGCTTCGGAGAGGGAGCGCACGACAAGTCGGAGCTTGCGATTCGCGCAGCGTTCACAATGAAGATGGTGGTCGGGACGGCGATTGGTCTGGTGACGTGGAGTGTGATGCCAGTTTTCATGCCGTGGATGGGCGTCGAACCTGCGGTGGAGGCGATGTGCTATGCCTACGGCGGCTGGCTGCTTGCTTCAGCGGGAGTGGTGGGCTGTTCGTACTCGGTCTATTCGGCGTTTCGCTGTATCGGAATGCCAAGAATGGCGTGGTGGATGCAGGTGCTGGGAGCGGGATTGAACATTGTGCTTGATCCGTTCTTGATTCTGGGTTGGGGTCCGTTTCCGGCGATGGGGATTCAGGGCGCGGCCATTGCGACGGTGTTCTCGTACTTCGTGGTGGTTGTCATCGGTCTACTGGTGCTCGCGAGTAAAACATCTCCTGTGAGAATACGCTGGTTCAGTAGTCCGTGGCCGAGTATGACGGAGTTCAAGCTGATTTGGAGTATCGGCTGGCCGGTGGGCATCAACGTGTTGAGTTTCTCGACCGCGATGATGATCGGAGTGCGGCTGGTGGCAAGCTACGGCACGGACGTGGTGGCGATTTTCGGCGCGGCGCACAAGGTGCTGCACTTCGGCGTAATGTCGATTGTGGGATTCAATCTTGGGACGTCCGCGTTGATCGCGCAGTTTCTCGGGGCAAAGGAGTTTGTCAAGTCGTGGATCGCGGGCGTGCAGTCGATTCGGCTGGCGGGCTATGTCATGCTTGCCTATGCGGCTTTCGTGTTCATCTTTGCAGAGTGGATTGTGGATGCTTTTTTCGACATGGCTGTTCTACGCGAAATGGGTGCAACGCTGATGCGGATCATGGCCATTTCGATTCCATTTGCGGGAATACATGTCGGCGCGGAGACGGTGTTTGAAGGAGCGGGCCACAATCGTCCGATGATGCTTCTGAGTATCGCGCACGCATGGATGCTGATGGTTCCGTTCATGTATGTGTTCGGACACGTTCTGGGATGGGGTCCGGTGGGGATGATCAGCGGGGCGACGGTGGCTCACACGCTGGGCGGACTCATCGCGGTATGGCTGTTTTACAAAGGGTCGTGGCTGCGAGTGACCGTGTAGGTCACTATTCGTGAGAAGGCCACGCCTCTTGCAGGAACAGGCAGAATGGAGTTTGATGCCGGATAATTCCAGACTAATCAGAGCGAAGGTGATTTGACTTATGTGATAATCGCACATGCCGCCGGGTAGAACAGCTTGCAAATCGCAATCTGGAAATGTACTTTCGAGTGGAAGCGTGAAGTTTCGCAGGGATTCGGCACGGGCTGCCGAAGAACTTCGCCTCGCTCACATAACTTGAGTCCGGACACGGACACCTATGGATGTCACTGCCTTGCAGTAGACTTCTCATTTCTCCCACCGCGCGAGTGCGTGGCACGGAAAGACACCCAAGACTTCGTCTTGAGACTTGTTTGCAAACGCTATCGGATCACTTCGGTAGCGTTTTTCTTGTTAACTCACGCACGTTAAACTTGTTACCTATTGATATCGAGATAAACAACTTCATCGGAGAACCATAAACAGACGCGACAGGACATAGTCATGAAAGTCATTAAAGCAATATATGCGATAGCAGGCGTCGCGGTGATTCTAATGTGGAATTCTCCCGGGCGTTCAGACGAGCAGGGGCAGAAACCGGCGTTCCCAGAGGCGACGCAGATTCAGCAAGAGGAGACCGTTCCTGACGATCCTTATGCGTCGTGGCGCGAGTGGTTCAGAGCACACGAGCAGGATGCGGTCAATGAGGGCCTACCGGAATGGAGACCGCCGCGGATGGAGACTTTAGGCGAAAGTGAAGTCACTGTCTTTGATCCGTTGACGCGGGAAGTCAGGCGAGGCAGTTTGCGCGAGCTGTTTCCGCAGGCCTTCGACGCGAGAGGGCAGTTCGTACCGTTTATGGAAGAGTCGCGGAGTGACGAGAGAAATCCATTGGATGCCTTCACGGTCGGGGAGATCATTGAAGATCCTTCTCAGTCACCGTGGAAAGTGAACTGTAAGCTGCTGATTTCTGCGAATGGCGGAGTCGGTCATGGTTCGGGGATTTTGATAGACGGCAATCATGTCTTGACGGCGGGGCACTGCGTGTATAACATCGATCTTGACGAGTGGGTGGATATGATCGAGGTGATTCCGGCGTATGACGAGGGCGTTCGACCGTTTGGCACAGCGTATTCGGCTCAGATGTTCACATGGACGGGGTGGACACAAGCTCATGACTGGAACTGGGACATGGCGGTAATCAAGCTTGACCGACCGGTGGGCGCGATTACCGGGTGGTTTCCTTACGACTATAACACGGATAACAACTGGTACTTTTCGCACACATTTCATAGCACCGGCTATCCTGTCACGTCGCCCTTTAACGGAGTTCGATTGAACTACCGGACTGGGCCGTTTGATTCGGCGAACGTGAACATACTCTATGAATTGGACACGACGGCCTACGGCGGGATGAGCGGCGGCGGGGTGTACTACCGCTCTGGGGTTTTGCCGTTTACCAGAACGGTTCACGCAGTAGCGTCGCACGGCTTCGGCGGCTACGGCGGGTTCAATCGAATGACATCGACGAAGTGGAATGCGGTTGGGTCTTACATTTGGGAGAGTCGCCCTGACACTCTGGATGTGGCAGCTCTGGGATGCAAAGTGTTTCCAGAGTCGTTGTTAACAGGCGAGAGCATAGACTCACTTTATTTCTACCTATACAATCCGGGGCAGGACACACTGACAAACGTTTCACTTAGTGTGACGCTGTATATCTCCACGAATGCCTATATCTCGACGGCAGATGTGTACGTCGGTACGCGCCTGCTTACAGGACTCACTCTCTCGAGCGGAGAGAGCGAGAAGATCGTGTGGTCGATGCCGCAGCCGGTGCCGTGGAACGTGACAGCGGGCCGGAAGTGGATGGGAGTTGTTGTCAACTATACGGATGGCAATTCGAGCAACAATAGTACGAGTTACGATGACGCGGATACGGTCATAATTGGGATTGCTCCACCGACTCAGGCGGGAGAGCCGACTCCGTCAAACGGTTCGACGAATGTCGGAGTCAACGCGAATCTTACATGGCAATCCGGACTGGGAGCGGCGAGCCACAATGTGTATTTCGGGGAGACGAATCCTCCGCCGTTTCGGGTCAATCAGACGAGCACGCTGTATGATCCGCCGGGTTCGATGTTTCCCGGGCACGTCTACTATTGGCGGATAGACGAAGTGAACTCTGCGGGCACAACTCAGGGAGTAGTGTGGCATTTTACGACAACATTTCCGGTGTTGCCGGGGCAGGCGGGAGATCCGATACCGGCGAATAACACGATGGGAGTTCCGGTGACGACAACGGTATCCTGGAGTGCCGGATTGGGGTTCACGGAGTCGTTTGACGTGTATTTCGGGACCACGAACCCGCCGCCGTTCGTGACCAATATGTTCTTGCAGGAGTACAATCCTCCCGGCAATCTCGCTTTGAACATTCAGTATTTTTGGAGAATAGATTCGCGGAACGCGAGCGGAGTGACGACGGGGAATCTGTGGACGTTTCGGACGGGCGATGTGGTGCCGCTTGAGGCACCAAGTGAATTGACGATTCAGATTGTAGAGTCGGTCGCTCCCTCGCTTGCGGTGTTGCGGTGGAAACATGTGGCCTTTGCCAACCAGTATCAGGTGCATCGATCCACGATACTGAATTTCACTCCCGGGCCTGCGACCTTGGTGGCCACAGTTCCGGACACGTTCTGGGTGGACACGTCAGTGTTGAGTTCGCCGGAGACGTTACGCTATTACGTGATTACAGCCGGGCAATGAAAGGGACTGGAGGACTGGCCTTAGAGGAACGGCGGCTCGCGAGGGTCGCCGTTTCTGTTCAGCGGGGGCGGAAACCGAGGTTAGGGTCGGGGGCTGTGCTTGAAGATGGATGTAATATAATACAATATTTACATAAAGTCAAGTGTTTTCTGTAAAAATGTTGTAAACATTTGGGCAAAAAGCAGTTAGATTGGCGGGTCGATTGCTTTGACGCCGCCTGCGGGGGAGGTTTGCCAAACACGGTGGTTGGGAGGCGGAGGAGCAAAGGATGGTTGGAGGATGGGCTAAGGGTGGAACATCCTGCCGACTCTATAGACAAAGCGGCCGCTCTCAGAAGAAAGCGGCCGCTTTTATACCCGGCGGGACCCATGATCGCCGATTGACAGAAGATAATACAACTCAGGCGCGGAGTAAAGAGGTAAAGCACACCTTTTTCAATTTGTTGAGGTAGAGCGGAGGTTTAAGATGTTATAGCAAAAGTTCAGTAAGACTGGCAATTGTTAGAGACCCACTTTGAAAGTGGTCCACTGTTTGAGTTAAGAGCTTTCCGAGGTCGTATGAACAGACTCAGGGAAAGCATAACAGTGGCACGCAACACAACGGGTAAACAGCAGCTTAAGCACATTGGGGCAATGTGTTTGTGGGTTAGCCTCCTTGCGATTGGCATGACCCCATTCCGCAACGCGTTGCAGGCTGCCGACGGGCAGGTTGATTACTTCGCACAATTCCAGCAGCAGGACTCGGCGTTCAAAACGGTTTTTGACCCAAACGAGAGTCCGGGCAAGGGGATGGGTTGGAAGCCGTATAACCGGTTTATGTGGTTTTATGGCCAGCGTCTGACTCCGGGTGTGGACATTGATCCGGTCGCTCGCCGGATGGAAGCATGGGAAGTAAAGCAGGCGACGAGACAACCGCACTCGCCGCTGGATGAGAATTGGAGTTCCATTGGCCCGACAAACTTTGCGGGCCGGATGCTGTGCATCGCGTGGCATCCCACAAATACAAGTATCATCTACGTTGGTTCGGCTTCGGGAGGATTGTGGAAGACCACCAACGGAGGCACGTCGTGGACTCCGCTGACAGATAATCTGCCCAGTCTTGCCATCGGTGCGGTGGCACTTGATCCGAGCAATCCCAATATCGTTTACATTGGAACCGGCGAAGGCTCGTTTAACGTGGACGCCGTATACGGCGCAGGTGTATTCAAGTCGACCGACGGCGGAGCGACCTGGAACACGACCGGTCTGTCGTGGACTCAATCGCAGAGCCGCGCCGTCAACGAGATCATCATCGACCCAACAAACACTCAGATTGTGTATGCCGCCTGCAACAGTTCCGTAGGCGGCATTTTTAAGTCTACAAACGGCGGCACAACGTGGACGCAGTATCACACGGGCGACGTAAAGGACTTAGCAATGCATCCCGATTCGTCCAACGTGCTGTATTGCGCACTGGGCTATCCGTGGGGCACGGCGAACAACGGGATATACAAATCCACGAACGGCGGCGTGAACTGGACGCAGCTTTCGAGCGGCCTTCCGACCGGTACGGGTCACGGACGGATCGAGCTTTCGATCAGCCGCAGCAATCCGCTGATAGTTTACGCGGGTATATCGCAGACGATATCGGCGGGCGCAGGACTGCTCGGCATTTATCGGACGACAGACGGTGGAGCGAGCTGGTCATTGCGTTCGACGTCACCGAACATGTACGCGGGTCAGGGATGGTATAACCTGGTTTGCGAAGTCAATCCGACGAACTCGAACGAAGTGTGGTCGAACGGGTTGGACGCGTATAAGTCAACAGACGGCGGGGCGAACTGGACGCGGATGACGATTTGGAGTTATCCGGAAGGCAACAGTCAATACGCGCATGCGGATCACCACGCGATGGCGTTCATGCCGGGCAATCCGAGCACAGTGCTGTTGGGGACTGACGGCGGGATATTCAAGTCCACGAACGGCGGAACTTCGTGGACGGGATTGAACAGCGGACTGGTGACGTATCAGTATTACGCCATCTGCAACGATGCCTTACAGCCCAACGTGGCCTTTGGCGGCACGCAGGACAACGGCACCAACAAATACAACAACTCTTCGACGCATACTCGTCCGCTGGGCGGCGACGGCGGCTATTGCAATGTAGATTTCTCGAATTCGAACATCGTCTACGCCACGACGCAGCGCGGGAATCATTACAAGTCCACCAACGGCGGCACGTCGTTTTCGGCGATTCAGTCGGGCATTTCAGGTGCGGGCGCGTGGGTCACTCCGCGCGTGATGGATCCCAGCAATCCGAATGTCTTGTATACAGGCACAAACCTCGTCTACAAGACGACGAACGGAGGCTCGTCGTGGACGGCGATCTCAGGTGCGCTGGACGCTTCGTATATCAGTTGCCTCGCAGTGGCACCGTCCGATCCACAGACGATTTATGTCGGCTACGAAGGCTATGACGGCAAAGTGTTCAAGACGAATAACGGCGGCACGAACTGGACGAATATCGAGAGCGGGATTCCCGAGCGCTATCCGACCTACCTCGCGGTTGATCCTCTCAATCGGGACATCGTTTACTGCACGGTGTCGGGATACGGCTCCGGTCATGTTTGGAAATCCACGAACGGCGGAGCGAGTTGGAGCAACAGCTCGACGGGACTGCCGGACATTCCGGTCAACTGCATTGTAATTGATCAGAGTGACGGGAACAAGCTCTATGCGGCGACTGACCTCGGCGTTTACTATTCGAGCAACGCGGGCGGGAGTTGGTCGGACTATTCCACAGGATTGCCGAACGTGGTGGTGGACTTTCTGGCGCTGCATCCGACGAGCGGTAAGCTGCGGGCGGGAACGCACGGGCGCGGGATGTGGGAGACGCTAACGTCAGCACCGTCCATCACAGTGCTGTCTCCGAACGGCGGAGAGCAGTGGAATACGTCGGTGCAGCAGACGATTACGTGGGCCACAGGGGGAATCGGCGGGAACGTCACGATAGAAATCAATCGCAGCTACCCGACCGGGAACTGGGAGAGTATTTCATCTTCCACGGCGAATGACGGAACACATACATGGACTCCAACGCTGGCCGCAAGCGCCGCGCGGATTCGCGTGATATCGATATCACAACCAAGCATCGGCGATACGTCGAACGCGAACTTCAGCATTGCGACGCCGTTTATCACGGTTGTTTCTCCGAACGGCGGTGAAAACTGGACAGTCGGTCAAACGCAGACAATCCGCTGGACGAAATCGCCGACGATCGGCAATGTGCAAGTGCGGATCAAGCGGGACTTCCCGAACGGTGTATGGGAATTCATCGCTCTGACCTCGGACACGTTCTACAATTGGACGGTAAGCTCACCGACTGGGAACAACTGTAGAATCTACGTATATCAGGACGGCAATCAGTCTGTCTCGGATACGAGCAACAGCAACTTCGCGATCAGCGGGCCGTATCTGGTTGTGAATCAGCCGAACGGCAGCGAGGTTCTGTATCCCGGTCAGACCTACAGCATCAAGTGGACTCGCTACAACTTCAGCGGGATATGCAAAGCAGAAGTGAACTATGCTTATCCCTCAGGGTCGTGGATATTGATTGACGATTCGGTCGCGGTGGACTCGCTGGTCTGGCCGGTCGGCGCACAGGGCGGAAACAGTGTGCGGGTGCGCGTGACTTCACACCAATATCCGACGGCGGGTGACACATCCAACGCGAATTTCATCGTTCAAACGCCGTTCCTGCAGGTGACCACTCCGAATACGGCCGTGACATGGCTGACAGGGACAACGCAGAACGTGACGTGGAATCACAGCAACATCATCGGGAACTTCAACGCTTATCTGAATCGAGCATATCCGACGGGAAGTTGGGAGCTGATTGCATTGAATCAGTCGGGGACTTCGTTCGCCTGGTTAGTGGACGGCCCGCCGACGACAACGGCGCGGATTCGTGTGACATCGGTCAATCTCCCGACCTACTACGACGAATCCAACGTAAACTTCACGATCGGTGACGGCACACCGGGTATCACAGTGACGGCGCCAAACGGCGGCGAAAGCTGGATGGTCGGCACGAATCAAACGATTACGTGGTCGCGCAACGTCGCGGACGGACCGGTAACAGTTTCCTTGAATCGCGGCTATCCGACCGGTGCTTGGGAAGATATTGTCACGAACAACACCGGCAACAGCCAAGGCTGGACAGTATCGGGTCCCGTGACCTTGAATGCGCGCATCCGTGTGACGCTGAATTCGAACGGCGCGATCACAGACGTTTCGAACTCAAATTTCACGATTGTGCAGCCGTCGCTTTCGCTCAGTGTGCCCAACGGCGGTGAGAGTTACAATGTGGGAGCCACGATACCGGTGACGTTCACGCGCACGAACGCGACGGGTAATGTCACGGTTCAGTTGATGCGGAACTATCCCGGAGGTGCATGGGAAACTCTGTCGACCACAGTTTCCACCTCATCGTATAACTGGGTGGCAACAGGCCCGGGCACGAGTACGGCACGGATGCGAATAACGCTCAACAGTGATCCATCGGTGGGTGATACGAGTGCGGCGAACTTCACAATCGTTCAGCCGTCGCTCACGCTGGTGACACCGAACGGCAGCGAAACGTGGAACATTGGAACGACGCAAACGATTCGTTGGACGCGGCAATCGGCGGCCGGCGGCGTGCGGGTGATGCTGAATCGCGATTACCCGACTGGGAATTGGGAGCAGCTTGCGAACTCCGTGACGGTGGATACGCTGTCGTGGGTCGTAAACGCACCGCAATCCAATGCGGCAAGAATTCGCATTTATGTGGTGAACACACCAACATTAGCGGACACGAGCGCGGCGAACTTTACGATTAACGCTCCGGCGTTAACGGTTGTTTCTCCGAACGGTGGTGAGAATCTGCTCATCAACACACCGCATACGATTCGCTGGTCGCGGCAGAACGCGAGCGGAAACGTCACGGTTCAGTTCATGCGGAACTATCCGAGTGGATCATGGGAACAACTGGCCAACAACATCGCGGTTGACACGCTCGTCTGGACGCCAACCGGCACGGCGAACAGCAATGTCCGTGTGCGCATTTTTCTGACGACGCAGAGTTCAACGGGCGACACGTCGAACGCCAACTTTGCGCTGGTTGCGCCATCGCTTACGGTGGCTTCGCCGAACGGCGGAGAAGTATGGCCGATCGGAACGCAACAGGTAGTGCGATTCACGCGCAGTAATGCGGGCGGGAACGCGACGGTGCAGTTGAACCGCAACGGCGGAACAGGAGCATGGGAGACGCTCACGACGAATTGCGCAGTGGACACGTTTGCGTGGACGGTCACGGGAACTGCGAGCACAAATTCCCTCGTGCGAGTCCGATTGACGAGTGACACAACCATCACAGACGTTTCAAACGCGGCATTCACGATCGCGCAGCCCGCTCTTACGGTGGTTTCACCGAACGGTGGAGAGCAATTGACAATAGGTGGGCCATCGGTCGTCAGATTCTCGCGCAGCTACGCGAGCGGCGCGGTCACCATAAGGCTCAACCGGAACTATCCGGCCGGTGCCTGGGAAACGCTGACAAGTTCGTGCGTCGCCGACACGTTTGTCTGGAATGTCAGCGGAGCGGCCAGCACAGCGGCGCGGATCAGCGTAGAGTTAACTGCAGGCGGCGCGACAACCGACGTATCAAACGCGAACTTTTCACTAGTACAACGGACGCTCGCCCTGACTTCGCATCACAGCGGAACGTATTATGTCGGCACGACGAGTCCTGTGACTTACACACGCACGAACGCGGACGGTGCCGTGACGATTCAGCTAAACCGAAGCTATCCAAACGGAGCTTGGGAAACGCTGGCGACAGGCGTCACAGTTAACAGCCATAATTGGACGGTCAGTTCGCCCATTAGCGCGAGTGCGCGGATCCGTATCCTGCACGAGACATTTGCTTGGATCGGCGACACGAGTGACGCGAATTTCGCAATAGAGAACGCAAGTCTGGTTTTGATTTCTCCGGGCGGCGGCGCGGTATGGCCGATCGGATCGCAGCAGAATGTTGCGTGGACGAAAACCGGAACAACATCTCCTGTGCGCGTGGAGTTCATGCGCAGTTATCCGGCGGGAGCTTGGGAAGTGCTGTCCGCATCCGAAACGGACACAATTTATACGTGGAGCGTCAGTGGTCCGGCAAGTACAACTGCGCGTTTCCGTGTCGTGGCAACGGCAAATGCCGCTCTATCAGACACATCAGCTGCGGTAGAGATAGCTCAGCCGACACTGACTATCAGCGCACCTGCGGCAAACAGCACGCACAATATCGGCTTTCCCGTTACTATCCGGTGGAACAGAACGCTTGCGCCCGGCAATGCTACCGTGCAGTTGAACCGTAACTATCCCGCCGGCGCATGGGAAACACTTGGCGCAACGTCAGCGGATTCGTTGCTGTGGACGGTGACGGGTCCTGCGAGTGCGGCTGCGCGATTCCGTGTCTATCTGACTGCTCAGTCGAGCGTGGGGGATACGTCCGGAAATCAAGCGCTGTACCTGCCGTCGCTGACTGTCACGTCGCCGAACGGATCAGAACAGCTTCGATACGGCGTCACGGCCACGGTTACATGGACGCGGAATAATTTGAGTGGTCCGGTTCGCGTAGAGTATAACGGAAACTATCCGAGCGCGAATTGGAGTACGATTGCCAGCGGCCAGACGACGAACAGCTTCGCGTGGACAGTTGACCAGACTCCGACCACGGCGGCGCGAATCCGCGTGGTTTCCGAGCAGGTGCCGAGTTACGGGGATACGTCGAACGCAAACTTCACAATCATTCGCCCGACTCTGACCTTGACTTCACCGAACGGCGGCGAAGTGTGGGGCACGGGTGGCGTTTACGCGATACAGTTTACCCGATCGGATCATCCGGATCCAGTGACGATTCGCCTGAATCGCAGTTATCCAAACGGGAGCTGGGAAACCATCGCAACGAATGTCTCGGGCAATAACTTCAATTGGACTGCTGCGGGAACACCAACGACCAACGCGCGGTTACGTGTGGAAAGTTCAGTTTACAGCGGTGTTGGCGACACGACGGATTCGAGTTTCTCCATTCTGAATCCGGGGGTCACGCTGTTGTCACCGACCGGCGGGCAAACGTTTGCGATCGGACGCACAGAGGTCATCCGGTTCCAGCGTGTGCAGGTTGGTAGTGTGGACATATTCCTGAATCGTAGTTATCCTGCCGGAAGCTGGGAAGCACTCGCAACGAATGTGCAGGCTGACAGTTTTGTATGGACGGCCAGCGGCCCGGCCTCGGGCAGTTGCCGAGTGAAAGTCCAGAATTCCGCGAACAGCTCACAAACCGACATCTCCGCGAGCAATTTTTCGATCTTGCAGCCGTCGATTTCGCTCCTGACTCCAATTGCGGGCGACACGTTGGCAATCGGTCTTCCCAATCAGATCACCTTCTCACGAAACGCAGCGGCCGCAGGTAACGTGCGAGTAGACGTCGCGCTTAACTACCCAAGCGGGCCTTGGCAACAGATCGGAAACACGATGGCAAGTGAATTGTCGTGGACGCCGATGGTCGCACCGACCACCAACGCCCGTTTGCGGATCGTGCACACAGAGATTCCAAACGTCAGCGACACGCTCGACTTTAATGTGCCCATTAATTATGCGTCGCTTGAGCTCGTACAGCCGGCGCTGCCGGGAAGTCACTTCGTAGGCGACACTCTTCGACTCACATGGCAACGGCTGCGAGTCGGGCAGGGAGTGCACGTTCATCTGAACCGCACGTTCCCCTCCGGTGCCTGGGAGACGCTTGCGAGCAATGTTCTGGCCGACAGTTATGATTGGATCGTCAGCGGGCCTCGAAGCACTAATGCAGTATTCCGTGTCATCTCATCACGAAACGCCGCACTGGGGGACTCCACACCTGCACAGACGATATTGGTTCCCTCTGTTACTTTGAGCGCACCAAACAGCGGCACGCTCGGGATAGGCAATATCGAAACTATCAGTTTTGCACGCACGGACTTCACTAGCGCTGTTGCAATTGACGTTAATTACAGCTATCCGAACGGCGCGTGGCAGAACATCGCATCTGGAATCGTCGCGAACAGCTATCAGTGGACCGTTTCGGGCAACGAGACTGTCACAGCGAGGCTGCGCGTGCGATCAGAGGAGTTTGGCGTTCTCGATATCGCAGACAATAACATCGCTCTCGTTACTCCTCGCATTCAGATAACAACTCTGAACAGCCCGCAGTTGTTCCAGATGGGCGATCCGGTATCGGTAATCTGGACCAAGACCGCCGCACCCGGTGGAGTCACTATTGAGTTGAATCGAGACTTTCCGGGTGGCGTATGGGAACAGCTTGCGACGAACGTAACGCAGAATAACTACACGTGGACCGTCAGCGGCAGCGGATTCGCGCACGGCCGTATCCGCGTCTCCATGACGGGACGCAGTGACGTGTTTGACGTCAACGATGCAGACTTCGGGACGTTTCTGCCCGCCCTGCAAGTGCTTTCACCGAACGGCGGTGATACGCTTACTCTCGGACGGACTCACACGATTCGATGGGCGCGCAACGGAGCAACCGGTTCCGCTCGTGTCCAATTGAATCGTGATTGGCCTAACGGGAGTTGGGAAACTCTGCTATCACAAACAGCTGCGGACAGTTTTGTCTGGACAGTCAGCGGAGCATCCACGCAGAATGCGCGGATACGCATACAACTTGTATTCGATGCACAAGTCTACGACGTCAGCGACGAGAATTTCGCGATACTACCGGAATCACTTGTTCTGCTGTCGCCGCAGAACCATGACTCGATTGCAATCGGTGACACAGTTGTGTTCCGCTGGCAGCGTGTGGGGATAAATCCGGGTGTGACGATCTACGTGAAGCGTAACTATCCGTCGGGGCAGTGGGCAGCAATCGCCAATGCCGTTCAGGCGGATACGTTTGCCTGGGTCGCCTCAGGGGATCCTGCACCGAACGCACACTTCCGTGTGTTGTCATCGTGGAACGCGCAATTGGGAGACACGGCGGGAAGCTGTCCGATTGGCACACCTGCTCTCTCGATCACTCAGCCGGCCGCCTCACAGTTGTATGTGGTCGGCAGCACCGCACAGATTGCATGGTCCCGCAGTTTCGCTCAGGGAACGGTCAGAGTTGAACTGTCGCGCAACGGAGTGAGTGGACCTTGGACGCAAATCGGCGAAACAGCAGAGAGCACGTTTGACTGGGTGGTGACTGAGCCGGTTACGTCGAACGCGCGATACCGAGTGACGCTTGTGAACAAGCCGTGGGTGCAGGGCGCAGTGACATTTAACAGCAGTATAGTGGTTCCGCGACTGCACATCGTGTCGCCTGTGCAAGGCGATACATTGGTTACGAATCGAGACATCACTTTGTCGTGGACTCGCGAGCATGTCAATGTGCCTGTGGATGTTTGGTTCGATCGCGGTTTGCCGGTAAGCGATATAGAGATTTTACGCGAAGGAGTGACGGGTGACTCGATCCACTGGACTGTAACACCTCCGCTTTCAGCCCACGCGCGTTTCGTCCTGCGCACTTCGTCCGGAATCTTTGTTGAAGAGGATGGCGACCGGATGTTTGTCATCGCGGACCCGCTGCTTTCCGTGCTCACGCCAAATGGACCCGAGCAGTGGACCGTTGGGCAGTCAGCCACAATTACATGGACTCGGGCTGCAGTGAACGATCCGGTTCGTGTAGAACTCAATCGGAACTACCCGAGTGGAAATTGGGAGAATCTGGCCTCGGCGGTTGCGGGAAGTGAATTGACTTGGACCGTTAACGGGTCAGCTTCTACGAATGCGAGGGTCAGAGTTACCTCGACGGTAGACGAAAACCTCAAAGACGCATCTGACGGACCGTTCTCGATCATCATGCCGGAGATCGCTTTCACATCCGCATTTCCCGAACGGGTTCCGATCGGATTTGCGCAGAACTTGAGTTGGCACACAGGTGATCTTGCGGGAACATTCAGTCTCTATCTTTCACGGAACGACGGTGCAAGTTACTCAGAAACGATCGCTTCAGGCTTAAGCACAACTCAGTTTAGCTGGACGCCTTCAGGCTCAGCGGCGACACAAGCGAGGCTGAAGATCCAAAGCGATGCCTTCCCGCAAGCGTTCGCTGAGTCGCCAAGCTTCGTCCTGGCACAGCCCGCACTGACCGTGACTTCACCGCAGAGTGGGGAGACGTTTGCCTTGCGCGTTCCAATGACGATGCACTGGACGTGCACGGATCATCCGGCGGCAGTGAGAGTGGACCTGAACAGGAACTATCCGGGCGGCGCTTGGGAGACAATCGCAAGTTCCGTGAATGCCGATTCGTTTGTCTGGTCGGCAACTGGAGCCGCGACGGCCAACGCGCGCTTCCGTGTGACTTCACTCGTGAATGGAGCATGGAGTGACGTGGGCGACGGGAGCTTCACACTGGCCGAAGCGAGCGTTTCGCTCATATCACCAGAGCCAAACACAGAATTGGTGCTGGGTTCGCCGGTTCTAATTGAATGGCAACGTACGGCTTGGACCGGAGCCGTATCGGTGACTTTGAACAGGATAGGAGGCGCACAGACCGTCATCAGTGCGTCAGCTGTTCTTGACACTCTAACATGGACAGTTGGCGGAGCAGCCGCCGAGAATTCCTGGCTCGTGGTTCGTTCCCTTGCGCAACCGGACTGGGCAGATAGTGTCATGCTATTGGGTCCCTATTCACCTAGCCTCGGCATTTCAGATCCAAGACAGAATGAGCGCTGCATTATCGGAGAAGCGCACACGATACGCTGGACAAGGAGCCACCTTCCTGAAGGAGTCGAGGTCTTCTTGAACAGCGGCAATGGTTTCATATTGCTGGGAGTTTCATCCGCAGATAGTTTGAATTTCACACCGCAAACTGAGGAAACTGAGGACGCACGTGTGTTGATTCGATCTATCGCGCGTCCGGATGTCACGGATACCAGTGGAGCATTCCGGCTTGTGGCTCCAACATTAACGCTGCTCGAAGGGACACCGCCTGATTATCGCATCGGCGTCGCCCGCGAGCTGTCGTGGCAGGCACATGAGATAGTCGGTGAAGTCTCAGTTCAGTTATCGCGGGACGGAGACTCGGGCCCGTGGGATGAGCTTTACCGTGGTACGGGATCATCATTTGAGTGGATTCCCGAGTTGCCCGAAACGGAGAGCGGGAGCATTCGAATCATCAGTGTCGAGGAGCCTCAATTCGCAGACACGCTCGATCAGATGATAACGCTCTATTGGCCGACGCTGGAGATTTCGAGGTCGCTCACAGCGGATACGCTATACACGGGTCAGACAGTTGAAATTCACGTAAGCGGCGCGCACGTCGCAGAGCACATCAGCGAAACCGTGAGCATTGCGCTGGAGCGCAATGGCATCCCGGAAGTGTTGGGCGAAGTTGTGGTGCCGGGAACACTCTCTGTTTTGCTGACAGCACCTCTGAGCGATCACGCGCTCTTCCGTGCATTTGTGGAGGGAGACGCCGACTTGAATGCAGTAACACCAGAGTTCGTGCTGCGAATGCCGATACTGCAGTGGGAGTCCGCGCCTGAGGGCGAGGTGTTTGCTGGAGACGAGGTATCGATCACATGGAACATCGAAGGATTGCCATATGCCGTCGAACTCCTGCGGTTTGATGCCAACGGAGAGACGGTCATTGCGCAGAACCTGACGAATGACAACTTCACGTGGACAGTGGACGGACAGAGAGGTGAGACACAGTTGATCGTCCGAGTCCCCGACGATCCGCAATGGGCGGACACGACTCTGCCATTTACGGTGCGAGTGCCGGAACTTCTGTGGGCAACTCCTGCAGAAAGCGGCTCGGATACGTCTGGTCAGAGTTTGCTTCTTAGCTGGAGTGCTTTGGACGGAGCGTCACCCGTGCATCTTGAAGCGGCCTTTGACGGTGTTTGGGAAACACTCGAAGCAACACAGCAGGATACGAGTTATCTTTACGTACTTCCCTATCGCGCAGCTGAAACTCTGCAGTTCCGAGTGACTTCACTTGAGCATTCAGGCGTCGCCGCGCTGTCGCCGATCCGGACACTCGTCGCACGTTCACTGGTCATTGATGCAGGCGGCGATGAAGTGTGGTACGTCGGAGAACAAAGGTGGATTCGCTGGTCACGCGAGCATGCGGAGGGTGAGGTTGAACTTGATGTGAGTTACGGAGATCGAGCAGAAGGCAGTTGGGTGGAACTTGCAACGAGTCAGGCGGACTCTTTCCTCTGGACAGTTGAAGGTCCGGCAACTGAGTTTGCCGCGCTGCGAGTCAGGCTGTCGGGAGAGATTTCGGTTTTCGACACGACGGATGCTCCGATATCAATCAGATTGCCGAGCATCACGGTAATCGAACCAAACAACGGCGGCAGCTACGACATCGATCAGCAGCTTCGTATTCGCTGGTCGAGCGAAGGCATTCCCGCCGGCGTGCATATCGGCTTGTGGCGCGGAGCACCCGTAAATGCGCTCGACACGCTCTTCCTCGCAGTGGAAAACGACGGAGAGCAGAACTGGCAGATAACAGGCCCTGAGGCGGACAGCTGTTACATTATCATCGCTTCCGAAACAGATACAAGCATACACGACATCAGCGACGTACCGTTCCGTATCACGGGTGGCGTGAGCGCAAACCCACGCAACAGCGAGCTGCCTACGGTCATCGCACTGGGTCAACCATACCCGAATCCGTTCAACGCGACGTTAACAGTTCCATTCGACTTGCCGCAACCGGCGCATGTCACGATTACCGTGTTCGATGTGTTGGGCCGTGAAGTCACACAACTCGTGAATGAGCTTAGGCCAGCTGGCAACTTGCGCGCGCAGTGGCAGGCGATGCATGCAAGCAGCGGGATGTATTTTATCCGCATGCAGGCTGCTGAATTTACCGACGTGAAGCGAGTCCAGCTAATCAAATAGAGTGCCCGGGCTACTCCTCTGCCCAGGAGTGGCCCACTTGCCCAGGTGCGTCGGATGCCCTCCCGACGCACCGCCCTTATCAAGAGAGCGGTTCACATATGTGAACCGCTCTCTCCATGCAGGAGAGCAGATGGCAACCAGCTGCAGAAACAAAAAGGCGACTCTGAAGAGTCGCCTTTTCTCGAGGAACATCTAAAGACTAGTTCACCGGGGGAGTGACATTGACGTAGGTCACCTGCGTCGCCGGCCCACTTCCAAAGTCATGGAAGAGATGCAAGGAATCATCTGAAGCATAGAGCTGCGACTCCCACGTGAAGGTGGTGTCGGCCGCCACTCCGTCGATGTGGTCAACCATGAAGGTAATATCGCCGGCTGAGTTTGCTGAGTAGTCACCTTCCCAAAGCACATTGGCATCAAGCAGTGTGAACCACTCTTGGTAGGTGAATGTTCCGGACGAGGTGAAGCGCACTTTGACGCTGTCTGAACCAAGCTGCGGGCCGGCGTCCGTTGCCTGCCAGAAGCCGACGAGTCGCTCGCTGTAAGTCGGTACGGGTGGATTATTATTGTCGTCATCATCGTCATCCGAGCATCCGACGGCAACGGCGATAACTACGGACAGACCAAGCGTAAGCAGGATGCGGCTAAGTTTCTTATTCATATATGTTGTCTCCTTTTTAACGTGTTAAGACAAGGCAATCTGCCTACATCTTGGCGAGTTCTTCAGCGGCCTTCTTCGCGGCGGCCGTATTCTTGTACTCTGCCTTGGCCACAAACTCTTGCAGGGCTTTCTTCTTGAGGGCAGGATTCTTGAGATTCATGATGCGCTTAAACTCGCTTTCGGCGGCAGTTTCGGCCATGCCAGCGGTCTCGCCCTTCGCCTTTTCGACCTGCTTCTTGGTGTCACTGATCTTCTTACCCATCGAATCAGCGGCCATGGCAAGCGAATCATTGAGCATTTCCTGCTGCTTCAACTTTGCCTGCAGAGCGGCAGGAGATTCAGGATAGAGCGCAATCACCTCATCATACTTACCCTCGGCAAGCAACGCTTCGGCCAACTTGTTCTTGGCTTCGCGCGCCATGCGGTGGTCGGGGTACATTTCGATAATCGAATTGTACTTGCCTTCATTAAACATCTTCTCCAGCAGCTTGTCGGTTGCTTGCTGAACAAGAGCCGCCAATTCGGGTTTGTCCTTGAACTTGGCGATCAACTGCTCATACTGACCGGCATCCATCATTGACTGTGCTTCCTTCATCGGCGACGAGCATCCTACCAGGAATGCCATCACGGCGCCGGCCAGAAGCAGGGTAATCCATCCACGCTTCATATTCACCTCCGGGTGTTTGTATATAATAAACAAATGCTTAGGGTTGTCTGTGGGCGTGGGCTATTCCCACCTGCTAACAATTTATAGCATTTTCTCGCTAAAGTCAAGCCTAATCAAAGGGTTGAGTCCTCACGAATCGTACCGTCCTGCACCCTTAATACTCTCTGCATGGAGCGTGCTAGTTCCAAGTTGTGTGTAGCAACAATCAACGTTGTGCTAAGATCGCGCGTTAGGGACAACAGAAGCTCTTGAACGGCATGTGCCGCTTCGCCATCGAGATTACCCGTCGGCTCATCCGCAATGACTAACGCAGGTGAATTCACGAGCGCGCGTGCGACGGCCACCCGCTGGCATTCGCCGCCTGACAGCTCTCCGGGACGATGATGCAAGCGATGGCCAAGTCCGACGAGAGTCAGAAGCTCTGTAGCACGTGCCGAAGCACTGTCAGCCGATTGTCCGGCGAGTTGCGCAGGCATCAGCACATTTTCAAGCGCAGTGAACTCGGGCAACAGATGATGAGCCTGAAAAACGAATCCGACCTTGCGGCTTCGCAGCCCGGCGAGGCCATCACTTGAAAGTTCAGAAAAAGCCTGCCCGTCCAGAGAAATTTCACCGGAAGTCGCACGATCGAGCGCGCCGAGCAGATGGAGCAGCGTGCTCTTCCCCACTCCGCTGGGTCCGACCACGGCAATTTGTTCGCCGCGCTCGATTGACAGACTCACGTCGTGCAATACCGGAACGACGACGGCACCGAGAGAATACGACTTAGAGAGTCGATGTGTGGACAGTAAACTCATGCGGGCTTTCGCGCCACTCCGGCGTAGATGTACCCTTCGCTGCGCGGTATTCCTTGGGCAAAGAAATTTTCGAGATGAACGATTTCGAGTCCTGAACTCTTGATGTATCCTGCGATCTGCCGATCAATCGTGCAGCCGTCGAAGAGATATTTTGTGACACGACTGATCCGGCGTTGCCACTTCTGTAACTCCGGATCGGGCGCAAGTCCGTGCTCGAAGAATACAAACTCTCCACCGGGTTTCAAGACTCTCAAGACTTCCGAAAGAGCGCGGTCAATCTGTCGAATACTGCACAACGTCCAGGTCGAGACGACGCAGTCGAACTCTTGGTCATCGAACGACAGCGATTCGGCCTGCATGTCAAGGAGTGTGACCGGCAGCAGCGACTCGTGAATGGCCTTGACGGCAATTCTGCGCAACCCGGGATTGGGTTCAATCCCAACGACCGACCTGACTTCGTTCGAGTAGTGCGGCAGATTCAACCCCGAACCAAAGCCGATTTCAAGAACATTTCCATGCGCACGTTCCACCGACACTGCTCGATAACGCTCGTGTCGAGCGGCACGCATGGCCCGATGACAGAGGCGAGGCCACAGGGAGTCGCGCCAGAGCCCCACAAACTACTCGAATTTGATTTCGATTGCTTTCGGTTCCGTGCCGATCTCGAACATCATGTCTTCCCACTTCGGCGGACCGAAGGTTTGAGCCTTTGCGCCGTTGGAGGCTGCGCCCTTTTCACGCGGCGGACCGTACCAGTGGCGATCCATCTTCATGTTGGAGTTTTTGTCGTGGTAAACCGTCACGGCATACTGTCCGGGGGCAAGGTTCTCCGCAGTCCACGTTGCGCCGCCATTTACGATCGGAACACTGTAACGGCCGAGGGGTTTCTTGTCTTTCCAAGCGTCAGCACCGGGCCACACGGACACCACGAACTGTCCTTTGCCCGACTCCAGCCCGGAAATGTTGACGGTGAGTGTCGCTCCGTCTTGTGCGTACAGGCTCGTCGCCAGAATCAGGCACAGCATTCCTATTCGCATGCTTTATCCTTTCAAGAGTTGGTTGGCTTTGTTTTGAAAACGGGTTCGAATGTCTTCCACGCGTTTTCGGTTGACTCCGAGATCACCTCTCCCCAAACGGGAGGCAGAGCGAACTTCTATGAGCCCGGACGCGTCGTTGATCCAGAATTCCGTGTCGTCGCGAAATCCCCAGACCAACGAACGAAACTCCACATGCACATAGTCAACACGGCTGACGAGCACATTAGCACG